>ERZ773245.1114-NODE-1114-length-21749-cov-9.276067_pt1 | contig 21749 bp, 17 predicted proteins | sample MGYA00580988_ERZ773245 | MGnify/ENA primary metagenome ERZ773245 (study PRJEB29015, sample SAMEA2737792) | human gut metagenome | biome: human gut; feature: human-associated habitat; material: faeces | place: China | collected 2012 ... | reverse complement strand
TGAAGATGTCTTTGTAATATGTGTTTTTGATGCAGATGTTAGCAGGCGTTCTGATGCGGAAAATAAAAAAATGGTGTCGCTCAAAAAGAAATATGAAAATAATCCCAATGTGATTCTCTGTGATAGCTTACAGTCAATAGAATATTGGTTTTTACTACATTTTGAAGATACGTGTCGACATTTTCAAGATTCAGCAGCTACAGAAAGAGCATTAAAGCAATATCTGCCAACATACGATAAAACTCGAAAATACCTTGAGAAGGATAAATGGGTTAAAGAAATGCTTGCTGATTCAAAAATGGATAGAGCATGTGAACTAGCCGAAAAATATAAAGGTAGAGATTCTTATAGTGAGATTTATAAGGCGATTAAAAAAGTTAGTGAATAAAATGAAAGAAGTTGGAAGGGAGCAAAGATAGGTAAAATGAGGATTCTACTAACCATTATGACAAAATTAGGATGAAGTTTAATTTTGAAATAGGCCATGATGGAAAAATATATCCGTTGGGATATCATTCGAAGTTTCTTAATGTCAGATTGCAGAAAAGACTTTCTGAACTTGGGTGGAAGCCATTTATGCCTAATAGTAAAATTCAGTCGAATTGTTGTACTCAATTCTTTTTTGGCGATAACCATGACTATATACTTCAGATGTTTTTCTGTAGGCAGATTGTAAACCTAGAAAAGAATGCTAGTTCAAGAGGAGATAAAAGGATATAGTTTTTGAATTAATAATGAACTATACACAATTTTATTTGTCATACATGTACTTTATTGTATTATTATTTATTAGATTGAATTTTTTTTCATTATTTTGCCTAGTTGTAAACACATAAAGATATGGCTAATAAAAAAATTAATAGAATCAAGGTAATGCTTGCTGAAAAAGGGAGAACTAACAAATGGCTTGCAGTACAAGTAGGAAAAGATCCTGCAACCATCTCTAAATGGTGTACTAATGCAGCACAACCCAGTTTAGAAATGTTGCTGCAAGTAGCCAAAGTATTAGAGGTTGAAGTCAAAGATTTGATTCGTGAACAAGATGAATAACAACAGATACAATTTGCTAAAACAAAAACTTATATAGTTTTTCGGGAACTATGCAGAATGTCTGCATTCTTTGTTCACACCTTTGCAATTGTTAACTGATTGTTGTACTTAAAATAGATTCAGAAATGATGAATGTGAAAGAAGCTATTCGTAATAATTTGATGGTTGAATTGGATAAATGTCTCAGTTCTCTAATTCGATATGATGTAGATTCATTAATGCCCTTGTTTTATGTTTTATGCGCACATCATGAGGGTCATCTTGTTTCAATTGTAGGCGAAGGAAAGTCATTGTTCCATGGTAAAATGCACATTCAGCCAATCGAAATTGTAGATGGATATGAGTCTCCTCTTTTGAAAGAGATAAGGAATTCTGTTAATCCAAGCTTCTTTGAAGGTCAATCAGCGGAAGCTGTGTTCCAGTTTTATTCAATGTGTAATGAATACATAAATGAATTCTATCAGGATATAATAGAACACATTATTTCTGTTTACACGTCAAATGCTGGAAAATATTCTGGCGTAAGTGTTACTACTCAAGAAATAGCCCAATTAATGGGTTATTTTATTACTGATTGTGCTCCAAGAAGAGTATATGATCCATGTGCTGGCCTTTGCTCTTTTGCTATTCTCCCAGAGTTGAGCAAAATAGAGTTTGTTTGTTCTGAATTGAGCAATCGTACAAAAGTAATTGCAGATATTCGATTGAATGCAGCTGGCAAGCAACTTGAAATTAATCAGGAAGATTGTACTTTTAATTGGCGTGGAAATTCAAATTGTGATTGCCTTGCATCAGAATTGCCATTTGGCCTTCGTCTGAATGATAGGAGTTTGGATGAACGTCGTCCTTTGTTATTAGAGGATTTCGTAATTGGTAAATTCATCGAATCAGAGAGTCTTTCTTCAGCAGTTCTATTAGTATCAGCTTCAACTTGCATTCGTGGAAACAATAAACATATCAGAAAGACCTTGTGTGAAAAAAACTATGTGGATGCTGTTATAAAGTTGCCAAGAGGGGTTCTTTCATATACAGGAGTTGATTCTGTTATTCTTGTATTGAAAAAACACCGATATACAAAAGATATCAAATTCGTATATGCTGATGATTGCATTATTTCTGATGGAAGAAATAAAAAGTTGAACTATCAGGCTGTTATTGAAAGATTAGAAAAAACAGAAGGCAATCAAATTGGAGTTGTTAGAGTGGAAGAAACATATTCGCATGATTTTTCGCTTGATCCAGTGTATTATCTGCATAATATGATTGAGGTGCAATCCGGTCAAACACTGGTTAAATTCAGAGACATGACAACTCAAATACGTGGAGAAAGGAGATTTGATGATGTGACTGGAAGAGTTTTACTTTCAGAGCATCTTTGTGCAAGCATTACTGAATTCCACACTAGAAGTATTGATATTAACTCAATCGAATTGGTAAATCCAGACCGATATGTTAAAGTGAGCAACAAGTGTGTGATACTTAATATGACGGCAGATAAGTTCTATTACAAGAATGATAATGATCCATTGTTTGTAAGTCCAAATTTCTCTTGTTTTGAAGTTAATGAAAATATCTGTTTACCAGAGTATTTGATACATGTCCTATTAGATAACAAGCGAATTAGAGAAACTTATTCTCAAGGGATTATCAGTCGTGTTAATTACAATGAGTTGTATCTCCCTATTTACACGAATCTAAGAAGTCAAAGACTGATTGTTGAGAGAATATATCGTCAGGAGCAAAATGAGCTTAAAAAGAAACTTGAAAAGCTTCAAGTTTTGAGTGGCAAATCTTCTGATCTAATTCATAACTTAGGCATCACATTCACAAAAATGAGTGCAGCTATAGCTGTGCTTAGAAAAGAAAATGCGACTTCTACTCAAATTGATTCCCCAGTAAATGTATTGAATGATAACATTCAGTTTGCATTACGTCAGATTAATTGTACTGGTACAGACTTTAGCCACGTAAAGCCGGAGTTAGAAAAAGTTAATCTGTACAAAACAGTATCTAATTATATTATGGCTTGGAAAAACTTTGGGTACAAATCTTTTGATGTGGCCCCAATTAAACTGAACGTCTCTGAGGATACCATGGTAGAAATTGATAAAGATCTATTTTTTACCATGCTTGACTGTATCTTTATTAATGCCCACCAACATGGTTTTAATAAAAGGTATAATTCTCATAACAAGGTAATCATAGACCTTCAGGGGGTATATGCTGATAACAATAAATATGTTATGATTGGAATCTCAAATAATGGAAATCCTTTGACAGATGGCTATAGTATTAAAGATTTTGTAGAAAGAGGTAATGTGGGTTTAAACTCATCCCAAGACGGTCTTGGAGGTAATCATGTCATGGAAATAGCACATCATTTTGGTGGAAAGATATCCATTGTTAGTGAATCAGAGTGGCTTTCATTCAATGTATTGCTACCTATTTATTTAACATCTGATGATACAAAATTTATTGAATATGGAGGTGAATATATATAATGTAATATGGGCAGATGATGAATGCGCAACCCTAAAGCAGGATGAACTTATTCGCAAGGTATTCAATGAAAAACGCATTGAAGTACTTGAGTATGTCCCTACATCCACAGCATTGCGAAATGCTTTAGAAACCTATAAAGATGAAGTTGATGCTGTAGTTGTAGATGGAAACTTTAGTAAAGAGGATGTTGATTATTTAGAGTCTGATGATATAAGTGGATTGATACACACTGTATCTTTTTTGGAACTCTATAATACGAAAAGGGATATACCTTTTTTTCTATATACAGCAAGAAAGATTCTATTGCAGGATATCTGCAAGAACAGAGAGCTAGATTATTTTACGACAACCAAACGTTTGATTCAAAAAGGCGATATAGAATTGTTGGCAGAAAAGATAGTTTCAACAGTTGACCACATTCATTCCATTGAATTTATGGTCAAGAAGAAATATAAAGCATTGCTGAATATGGCCAAAAGGGTAAATGATGATTGTAGTGAAAATCTATATCAATTTTTATTGAATGAAGCACGCGATGTTGAGTATAATAGGAGTATATCCATGTTTAATGATTTACGAGGTATTCTGGAGCAAATTATGGATTTGTGTAAAGACAATAATATTATCCCTATAGAAGTAAGCACATTAAATGCTTTTAAATTTTATTGGAGCCAATATGGTTATAAGAACAACAATTTGGTCTATAAGCCGAACGAGTCTATCATGCCTAAAGCAATATCTCACACCATAGGGAATCTGATAGATGTTACGCAAGATGGTTCACACAAAAGAGTTGATTTAAATTTACAAATTTCAGAATATGTAACTGAAGCCCAGTCTCCTTTCATGTTTAGGTCTTGCCTTTATCAAGTAATGGATGTTGTAAGATGGTATAGCGAGTTAATAACTAAATTGACTGAAGGTCAAATAAATGGTCAAAACTTGTATAAAATCACTAGAATAAATTAATTAGTAAGTAAAAAGTAAATATATGAATAAGCAGCAACTTGCAAATAAAATATGGGCATCGGCGAACAAGATGCGTTCGAAGATCGATGCCAACGAATACAAGGATTATATCCTTGGTCTTATTTTCTATAAGTTTCTCTGTGACAACGAGGAGCAATATCTTCGTAAGGATGGATGGACTGACGAGGATATGCCTTTTCTTGTTGAAGACTATGAAGATGCTAATGCAAAGGATACTATTGAGTACTGTAAGAACAATATCGGATACTTTATCGAGTATAAGTATCTGTTCAGTACATGGTTGAAGCCTGATTCTATGTTTAATGTGGCAGACCTGAGTGCTGCACTTAACAATTTTGACCGTTTGGTAAGTGCGAACTATCGCTCTGTCTATGAAAAGATCTTTTTGACTTTGCAAGCCGGTCTTAGTAAACTTGGAGAGAATCCAGCTTCGCAAACTCGCGCACTAAAAGACCTCATAAAACTCATTAAGGATATTCCTACCGATGGCAGTCAAGACTATGACGTGCTTGGCTATGTTTATGAATATTTGATTGGTAACTTCGCCGCCAATGCAGGCAAAAAGGCTGGTGAGTTCTATACACCACACGAAGTAGCTATACTTATGTCGGAGATTGTGGCAGAACACCATAAGGCAAAGGAAACTATCGAGATTTACGACCCAACATCTGGTTCTGGTTCGTTGCTTATCACTATTGGCAAGTCGGTTGGTAGGCATATCGAGGACAAGAATAAAGTTAAGTACTATGCACAGGAGCTGAAAGAGAATACCTATAACCTCACTCGAATGAATCTTGTGATGCGTGGTATCAAGCCAAACAACATCAATGCTCGCTGTGCAGACTCGCTTGATGAAGATTGGCCTGTACAGGCAGGCGATATGAGCAAGCCTCTTTATGTAGATGCTGTGGTCAGCAATCCTCCATATTCTCAGCATTGGAATCCTACTGATGCAGAAATGGACTCTCGTTTCAAGGATTACGGTGTGGCTCCAAAGAGCAAGGCTGATTATGCGTTTCTGCTCCATGAACTCCACCACATCAAGCCTGACGGCATTCTCACTATCGTTCTGCCTCATGGCGTACTTTTTCGAGGTGATCCAGAAAAAGATGTTGATGGCGAGGGGAAGATTCGTAAGAACCTCATAGAGAAGAACAACATCGACGCTATCATTGGTTTGCCTGGAAAAGCCACGCGACTTTGACCCTTTTGGCCAAACAGGATTTGCCCACCTTTGGCTACAATATGATTGCCCCTTTAAAGTCCTGGTGTTGGGGGTCAATTTTATTTTACCCTTTTAAAATTTCCCGTTTTTCTTAGCCCGTAACTTTCGCATACTTTCACCATATAACTCTATGGTATGAGCCGTATGTATGATGCGGTCAAGGATTGCATCGGCTATTGTCGGGTCACCTACCATGTCGTACCAGTTGGAGGAGGGGTACTGCGATGTGATGATGATGGATTTCCGTTCATGCCTGTCCTCGATGATGTCAAGCAGTATGGGACGCTCCTTGGCGTCGAGGGGCACGATGAACAGGTCGTCAAGGATGAGCAACCGGCATCGCTCAATCTTCTTGAGTTCCGTCTCAAGTGTACCTTTGACTTTGGCGACTTTCAGCGCTCCGAGCAGTTTCGGGGCATTGGCATAGAAGGTACGGAATCCCCTTTTGCATGCTTCGTGGCCGAGGGCGCAGGCCAGATAGCTTTTCCCCGTTCCTGAAGAACCGGTAATGAAAAGGTTCTGTGCCTTATGCACAAAATCAAGGGTGGCGAGACGTTCCATCTGGTTGCGATCCAGCCCCCGGTTCGTGGCATAGTCGATCTGTTCAATATAGGCCTTGTAACGGAATGCCGCATTCTTGGTAAGCCGTGCAATGGCAGCCTGCGCACGATAGTCCCATTCGCGTGCAAGGAGCATGGAAAGGAACGTGTCCGCAGTCATGGATTGCGGAGTGGTGCCGGCAAGACTTTCCCTGAAAGCCTCTGCCATGCCATGCAATTTCATACGGTTCATTAAATCCAGCGATATGGTATTCTGGTCCTGTTGTCCCGTAACGGGAGCTGTTTTATTGTTTACTTCCATACATATGAGTTTTATTGTTTGTCCTTTCTGTAATATTCACGTCCACGTATGTTTTTGTGGGTCAATGGAGCCGGGGAAGTCATGTCGGGCTGTACTTTCCCGTCCTCATCGGGAAGGAAATCCGCGTCTTCTCCCAGTTCAAGTACCTCGCGCAAGGCCTGATACCCGTATTGCAACTTCTGGTCCGCACATGCGCAAGCCGCCACCAGACGGTCGCGACCGTATTTTTTCTCCAACGTCAAGATACCCCGGCATGACCTGAACGCTTTTGGCGGATATTGCATGGCACGCTCCACTTCCCGTAGATAGTTCAATACGATATTGTCTATTTCCGAGGCGCGTCGGAAGAGTTCCTCCAGGTCCTTGTCATAGGGGCCATAGTGTCCCGGCAGGTTGTGCTCCTTTTTCCAGGAATAAGCGTAGGGAATGTCACAGCGGTCATGGGTGGCGACAAGGTTCATGCCACAGTAGATTTCCACCGTGCCGGCATCATAGAGAATCGTCATGCGCCTGCCTACATACTCCTTCGGAACGCTGTAATGGTGCTTGAACAACGAGACGTAAGAGTTCTTCCCGACAGTCATCAGCTTCCTCTCTTTCATTACGTAACGTTTCACGGGAAGCGGCCGAAGATAATCCTTCTCTCCCTGAAGGAACATTTCCTTGCGTGACACCTCCCGTCCGGCCATCACCTTTTCATTGAAATCAAGCAGGGAGACATGGATGGCGGTATTGAGTTCCTCCAGGCCGGAAAATGTCATTCCCTCTATGTCAAGGTAAATGGAACGGTAGAGGAGCTTTACGGCATTCTCTACCAAAGCCTTGTCTTTGGGATGACGCACACGGGCGGGATAGACCGCACAGCCGTAATATTCGGCAAAAGCGGCGAAATCATCATTGATGACAGGCTCGTTGCGGTCGCTTCGTGTGACGGCAGCCTTCAGATTGTCGGGGACGATAGCCGCAGGAACGCCTTCAAAATATTGCATGGCATTCTCACATGCCTTTATCAGGTCTTCCTTGCGTTGAGACCACACGGCTTCGCAGTAGGTATAATGGCTGAACGGAAGGATGGCGACAAACACCTCGGCTTTCTTCGTCTCGCCCGTCATTTCATCAACGACTTCAAGCCTGTCACCGGCAAAGTCAATATACATCTGGTCGGCGGCATAGTGCTCGACATGACCGACGACCTTGACGTGAAACTTGTACTGACGGACAGCCCGTTTGAAGGAAGACAACTGATAGCCGTCAGGATATTCGGCATGGTATTCCTTGAACAGTTTTCGGACACTCATGCCTTTGCGTGACAGGCGGGATACATAGCCGGGAAGCAGGGCCTCCAGTTCAATCCTCCTGGAAGAAGGCTCCCGATGCCGGGATGCCGTACGAACAGTTCATCCAATTGCCCGTCGGACAGGGAAAGAAGCTGTTCAATACTCTTGCCGCTTGAAAGGAACAGGCGGACATACTTGCGGACAGTATTACGGGAAGTATGAAACGTGGACGCCGTTTCCTTGATTCCCATGCCGGCCGCATAACATCTTAAAATGTTTTTGATTCGTTTATCCATTTGTATAGATTTTATTATCACCCCCGTTACACCAGGACTCGGGCACTCAAATCTACACAAAAAAATCTATAACAATAGGTGAGCTAAGTGGTCAATACTATTTTGGCCAAAAGGGTCAATCATATTGTAGCCAAAGGGGACAATCCTGTTTGGCCAAAAGGGTCAAAGTCGCGTGGCTTTTCCACAATGTCACGCTTCAGGCGGTTCCATGCCTCCTCCTGCTTCTGTTCTTCCGGTTTGGCAGCCTCTTTCATTCTTTCCATGGCAGCCTTGAAGCGGTTACGCCAGTCCTGGAATTCATCAAATCTGTTCTGGTATGCGTCCAAGGCCTTGTTGTTGCGCTGGCAGTTGAATTTGGCAGGTCCTGTCACCATCGGACTGGCACATCGTGAGAGACTGCCCAGCAAGGCAGAGAACTTGCTATGGTATGCACTGACATACTCGTTCTGCTTTTCTTCCGGAATCTGTTTCAGATCCTCTACAAGTTGTTTTTCATATTGCATGATGTCTGTTTCCGCCCTTGCTTCAGGTTCGAAGGAACTCCATCTGTACGCGTTGTATGCAGCATCAAGCAGGTCTTCCAGATAGCCGGGATACAGGAATTCCACGGCTTCCCATTTCTCAAATTCATTTGGATGCAGTTCCGTTTCTCCGTTTGCCGTTTCGATGGTGTGTACATAGGAGCCCATTCCCGTACAGCGTTTACGGAAATGAAAAAGGACGGCTTCATCGTCCGTCCCCTGTTTCTTGATTTTCTTCACGCGGTAAGCGTTCTTTCTTGTCAACGTTACAACCGTCTGTTTTCCGGTCTTGTCCTTCATGAGGTCTGCTACTGTACCTTCACATACCTTCTTTCCAACTTCTTCAGTCATATTCTTTTATTTAAATTAGACATGACCGGCTCCGTGGAGCCAGTATTTCAATTTCTTACTGGCCTGGCTGTTCTTTGCCAATGACCGGTGCAAGGCTTGGCGGAAAAAAATACCGGAGCGAAGCGAGGATGATTTTTTTCCAGCCAACCAGCCCGATAGGGCCGCCTTGCACAGTCAGTGGCAAAGGGCGATATTTGCTGTAAGAAATGAAATAATGGTATGATTTTTAGTCTTTATAGGGTTATATTATTCATATTCATAAGTATTTGCTTCTGTTTTTTTTAATTCTGGCTTTCCTATATCAATGTAACATGTATTTGGAAATGAGTTGTTTATTTTTTCAATGTAGGTAGAGATTATCATGTTATCGTATGAATAATATATGGTATTATACCTATGTAATATAAATAGTAATTAGATTACTTAGAAAAATATATTATACTATTTGGAATCTTAAAAATAAGATGTATATTTGCATTGATAAATTAAAGTAAAATGATTACTAAGAAAAAAATATATCTAAAAGACCTTGCAGAAATCCTATCTGGAGTGTATGAGAAAACAGATCCTGATGGAGAGATAGCATATTTACAGACCAAAGATTGTACGGATGCGGTAATTATAAAATATGCTTCCCGAGTATTATTGACAGCTAAAATGCAGAAGAATTTATTGCAAGAAGGTGATATTCTTTTTGCCTCTAAGGGGGTAAATTACTTAAGTGTGGTATTTCGTGAGCAAGAAAAAGCGGTAGCTTCTACTTCTTTTTTCGTAATACGATTGAAATCACCGGTAGTTACACCTGAGTATCTTTGTTGGTTCTTGCGTCAACCTTCTATAAAGGCATATTTCAAAAGCAATCAGGTCGGTAGTGCAACACCACTTATTCATAAACCTGCTGTGGAAAATTTAGAGATACCCGTCCCTTCGTTAGAAGAACAAAAAACTATTGTAGCCATAGCTCGTTTGTCAAAAAGAGAAATGGAGCTACAACAAGCAATCATTGAAAAAAAACAGACCATTGTACAACAATTATTAATGAATAAAATAAAGTAATCAATATATGGAAATTCAACAAAAAACAGATCAGTCACAAATCAATCGTGTAGTTTGGAAAGCTTGTGACACTTTCCGTGGAGTGATAGATCCTAGTCAATATAAAGATTATATTCTGACTATGCTTTTCTTGAAATATGTCAGTGATGTGTACAAAGCCAAATATTCAGAATATTTGAACAGATACGAAGGAGATAAAGAACGGGCGGCCCGTTCCATGCGTCATGAACGTTTCCTTATTCCTGAAACCAGTTCATTTGATTATTTATATCAACACCGTACGGCGGACAATATCGGAGAGTTGATTGATATGGCATTGGCAGACATTGAGGATGCCAATCGTGAGAAAATGAGCAGTGAAGACGGTAGTAGTATTTTTCGTAATATCAGTTTCAATTCAGCTAATTTGGGTGAACCGAAAGAAAAGAATGCCCGATTGAAAAATCTATTGGTAGATTTCAGTGAACTGGAATTGGATGAATCTCATTTAGAAAATAATGATATCATTGGAGATGCTTATATGTATCTGGTCTCTACATTTGCTAGTGAGTCAGGGAAGAAAGCGGGAGAGTTCTTTACTCCGGCAGAAGTTTCAACTTTGTTGTCTAAACTGACAAAGAGTAAACCTGGTGCACGTATCTGTGATCCGACTTGTGGTTCCGGCTCTCTGCTAATTAAGGCCGGCAAGGAGGTGGGTAACAATAACTTCTCTCTTTACGGTCAGGAAGTAAATGGCAGCACTTGGGCGCTGGCCATGATGAACATGTTCCTCCACGGTTTCGACAACGCAGTGATACGCTGGGGAGATACGTTACGCAATCCGAAACTGAAAGAGGATGACAAGTTAATGAAGTTTGATACAGTGATTGCTAATCCTCCATTTTCGTTAGACAAATGGGGAGCTGAAGAGGCTGCTCACGATTCTTATAACCGTTTTTGGAGAGGTGTTCCACCAAGGAGCAAAGGCGACTGGGCTTTTATTTCCCACATGATAGAAGTAGCTCAGGATGGTAGCGGTAAGGTCGGTGTAGTAATTCCGCACGGCGTACTGTTCCGCGGAGCAAGCGAAGGCAAAATCCGCAAACAGGTGATTGATGAGAATTTGTTGGAAGCTGTTATCGGATTGCCGGCTAATCTGTTTTTTGGAACAGGTATTCCGGCAGCCATTGCCATTTTCAATAAGGGGAAGAAGACGGACAATGTATTATTTATCGATGCCAGCAGAGAGTATGAAAACGGAAAGAACCAGAACAAGTTACGTCTGGAAGATATTAGCCATATCGTTTCTGTTTATCAACAGTTCACTGCGGGGCAGCTCGAACCCGGTGTCGCAGAAGAGAAATACGCTTTTGTAGCTACTCCTGCTGATATACAGGAAAATGACTATAATCTGAACATTCCTCGCTATGTGGACACTTTTGAGGAAGAAGCAGAAGTGGATATTCCGGCCGTACAGAAAGAAATTGATGCATTGGAGGCAGAATTAGCAGAGGTGCAGGCTAAGATGGGAGATTATTTAAAGGATTTGGGATATTAAGACTAATATATGGAATCTTTTTCTTCTATCATATCACTTTTGCTCTCTACTATTGCTGTGGTTATAAGTTTATATACTTATGTTATTCATGACAGAAAATTGAAAAAACAGGAGCATTTACTTAATATGTATCATATAAAGCAGTTCCAGAATGAAGAACATGCAAATAAAAAAGCTGATATAGTGGGTGAAATATCACTCCTGAGAGGAGAACATTATTCTCTGAAAATCCAAAATAGAGGTAGGGCTTCTGCTAAAAATATTCGTATTGAAGAATTTGATATTGAAAATTATGATATTCGCAAGATTGTAATTCTTCCGTATAATTGCCTAAATGCTGGTGAAGCTTTTTCTTTAAATATTTTTAGAATCAGGAGAAGCGTTCCTACTATGACAATCACTTATGTATGGGATGATGATTGGGATATTAATCGAAAAAAACAGCAAACAATACAATTGAAATGAATAAAGTCCAGAACATACCACAAGGATATAAAGAAACTGTATTAGGAATTATTCCACAAGAGTGGGAAATAAAGCGATTAAAAACAATTGCAACTCCTATTAAAACATTTTCATACTCACGAGATAAATTGAGTGATAATGTACATACTTTGACATATATTCACTATGGTGATATCCATAAATCTGGTGAAAAATATAATGTACGTCTAGATACAGATCGTTTACCATACCTCATAGATGGAATGATATCAGATAGTGAGATTAACGAGATCGATTTTCCCAAATTACAAAGTGGGGATATTCTGCTTCCTGATGCATCAGAAGATTATGACGGTATAGGGCATGCATGGGAATTGCTGAATATTGGGCAACAAAAGGTAATTGGAGGATTGCATACTATTGCTATTCGTCCTAACCCCAAATTTGTTTTATTAGGATATGGTTCCTTAATGTTTTATTCTTGGCCGGTATCCAAAGCCTTGAAGAGAATTGCTCAAGGGACTAAAGTATATTCAATAAATTTTAATCTCATAAATAAGGTCAGAATTTTACTGCCTCCACTGGCAGAACAACGAAAAATAGCAGCTATACTAAACACATGGGATAAAGCTATTGAGAAACAAATGCAGCTCGTTGAGAAACTTGAATTGCGCAAAAAAGGATTGATGCAACAATTACTCACAGGAAAGAAACGTTTGCCGGGGTTTAGTAGAGAGTGGAAGAAAGTAAAATTGGGAGATGCAGCTATCTTTTTGAGTGCGAATTCATTTTCCCGCGAACAACTTAATAGTGTAAAAGGAAACATTCTCAATATTCATTATGGAGATGTATTAGTAAGATATTCATCGGTTTTAGATGCATCAAAAGAGGATATTCCATATATAAATGAACAAATTGGGTATAGTCCGAAAGATTATGTCAATAACGGAGATGTCATTATGGCAGACACAGCTGAAGATGAAATGGTAGGCCGTTGTTGTGAAGTTATTAATATTGATAACATAAAGGTTGTTTCTGGACTTCATACAATTTTGATTCATCCTATAATAAAATTTACTCCCAAATATTTAGGATATTATTTAAATTCTGAGAGATATCATAAGCAGATAATTTCAATAATGCAAGGTATAAAAGTATATTCTATAACTAAAGATGCTCTAAAGAATACAATTATTGATATTCCTTGTATAGAAGAACAAGCTGCGATAGCAAATATTCTTTCACTTTGTGATCATGAAATTCTTTTGGCGAAACAAAAGCTAAGTAAATATCAATGGCAAAGGAAAGGTTTGATGCAAGTATTATTAACAGGTAAAAGACGAATAACGAATAATTATGGAAAATATTAAAATTACGTTGACAGAATTTATTAATTTTGTTAATAAGTCAGGTACAGCTAAGGCAACAGTGGTAAGAGTTGCCAAGAAAAGGAGGGAAACTGAAGACAACCCTTATACTACCGACTATTGGTATGCTTTAAGAAATCGGATAATAGAATTTCATAAGAAAGGTAAAAATATTGATTTTATAGATGATACAATCAACCATATAATTAGTGAAAGAAGATCTAATTATGAAATTTTAATTAGTGGATATAAAAAATTCCTTGGAAAGAAAAAAATTAAATATCTTACTCCAATAAGAAAAACATGGATAATAGGCGATATTAGCATCGCTTTAAATCCTGAACTGATTTTAGAAATAAATAAAAAAATATTTGTTATAAAGTTATTTATGTCAGTAAATGAGTCGATGAATAGAAAACATGCTGATTTAATTTTAACTTTATTGGAACATGAAATGAGATCGAAAGTAGGAGGAACTGAACCTATTTTTGCGGTTTTGGAAGTCAAGACAGGTAAATTATTCCCACAAAAGAAAAAGGACTTATCTTTATATCCATTATTAAAAGGTGAAGCAAAAAGTTTTGAAACTCAGTGGAAAGAGTTAAAGTAAATTTAAATTAGATTTTATGGCAAAGAAAAAACCAATAGTAGCACTTATATACGACTTTGATGGTACACTTTCTCCCGGTAACATGCAGGAATTTGGCTTTATACAAGCCATAGGTAAAGATAAAGCAGAATTTTGGGCAAAGAATAAAAAGTTATCTGAAGATAATGATGCCAATGGTATTCTAACTTATATGTATCTGATGATACAGGCTGCAAAGAACAATGGTGTTTCTTTGCGGAGAGAGTCGTTTAAAAGATTTGGAGAAAACGTAGAACTATTTGATGGGGTTAAAGAATGGTTCGCGTTAGTTAACGAGTACGGTAAAAGTATAGGGCTAGATGTAAAGCATTACATCAACTCCTCAGGGCTGAAAGAAATGATAGAGGGAACTCCTATTGCAAAAGAATTTGAGAATATTTATGCCTGTTCGTTTCTTTATGATGTGGATGGGATTGCCTATTGGCCGGCTGTCGCTATTGACTATACGGCAAAGACTCAATTTTTATTTAAGATTAACAAAGGTATTAAAGAAGTAAGTGACAATAAAAAAATCAATCAGTACATACCGGAAAAAGAACGTCCTATCCCGTTTGAACGTATGATTTATTTTGGAGATGGAGATACTGATATTCCTTGCATGAAGATGATCAAGGAACATGGAGGACATTCCATTGCTGTCTATGCTAATGGTAATAGTGTAAAGAAAGCAACGGCACTTCAGCTTATAAAGGATAATCGTGTCAATTTTGTATGCCCAGCAGATTACCGTGCAGGGAAAGAAATTAATATGGTGGTTAAAAGGATCCTAGATAAAATAAAAGCAGATTACGAATTTCAACGTCTTTTAGACTTGCATCACAAGAAGATAAAGAAATGACAAAAAATCATGATTTCGAGATTGAATTATATGCAAGGAATATCATTTAAAGAAGACCATATCAGCCAGATACCCGCTTTGCAGCTATTGCAGAAGTTTGGATATACATATTTGACTCCTGACGAAGCATTGGCTATGCGTGGCGGGAAGACATCGAATGTCCTGCTGGAAGATGTGCTTCGCAACCAGTTACGTCGCATCAATTCCATTCGGGTGAACCGCAACAAGGAGGAACTGTTTTCAGAACAAAACATTGAAAACGGTGTATTGGCTATGCGCAATATCCCGATGGAAGGTGGGTACTTGAGCGGAAATGAAGCCGTTTACAATCTATTGACATTGGGTAAGGCGTTTGAACAGAGTATCGATGGTGACAAGAAAAGCTATACCATGCGTTTTATTGACTGGGAACATCCGGAAAGAAATGTGTTTCATGTGGCGGAAGAGTTTGCAGTGACCCGCACCGGAATGGCCGATACGTACCGTCCAGATATAGTTTTGTTTGTCAACGGTATTCCGCTGGTAGTGATAGAATGTAAGCGTCCCGATATCAAAGCGGCACTTGACCAGGCTATATCCCAACATCTGCGTAATCAAAAAGATGATGGAATTCGCAGTCTTTACTTGTATAGTGCTTTGCTGCTCAGCATAGGAAACAGTTATGGGGCGTATGCCACTACAGGTACACCGGCCAAATTTTGGACGAAGTGGAAAGAGATGTTTCTCACAGAGAAAGAAGAGGCGGAACATATACAGCAGTTGAACTGTCTGGTCAATACGCCGCTGGATGAAAAGCGGAAGGCACACCTGTTCAGTGATCGTTTCCGTTATGTGCGGGCGTATTTCGATGCCATGGAACAAGAAAGGGTGCTACCTACGGAGCAGGACCTGTATCTGTTCGGCTTATGCCGCCCGGAAAGATTGCTCGACCTCATTCATAACTTTACTATCTACGATGGGGGAATTAAAAAATTGGCCCGCTATCAACAGTATTTCACGGTAAAGGAGATTACGGAACGGGTCAAGACGTTAGACCATGGGAAACGTCGAGGTGGGGTAGTGTGGCATACACAAGGCAGTGGAAAATCACTTACGATGGTTTTGCTAGCGCAAGCTATTGCACAAGCTAAAGAAATACTGAATCCAAGAATTGTGATGGTGACTGACCGTACGGATTTAGACAGTCAGATTACCAATACATTCAAGAAATGTGGGCGGGAAGTAATTAATGCCACCACCGGCACTCATTTGGTGGAACTGCTGGAAAGTAAAACCGATGCCATTATCACGACTGTCATTAATAAGTTTGAGACAGCCGTGAAGAGAATAAAACACCCGTTGACGGATCCGAATATCTTTATCCTGATTGACGAGGCTCACCGCAGTCAGTACAAGGAAATGGCTATCAAGATGGATAAGGTATTACCTAATGCTTGTAAGATTGCTTTTACTGGTACCCCGTTGATGAAGAAGGAAAAGAATACGGCTAATACGTTCGGCGGTATCATCCGTCCGGTATACACCATGCGTCAGGCTGTAGAAGACGGTGCCGTAGTTCCATTACTTTATGAAGGGCGAATTGTACCTCAGCATGTACACGAAGGGCCCATAGACGATTTCTTTACCAAAGTTTGTGAAGGACTGAATGAATATCAGACGGCCGATTTAAAGAAAAAATATTCGCGCACCGATTTTGTGAATCAGACAGACCAGCGGGTGTATTCCATTGCCTGGAATATCTCTGAACATTTCCGTGATAACTGGCAGGGAACGAAATTCAAGGCTATGCTGGTTACACCGAGGAAAGCCATTGCTGTGTTGTACAAAAAATATTTGGATGAGATTGGCTTGGTATCTTCTGAAGTGCTTATTACAGCTCCTGATACGCGTGAAGGTGAAGAGTCTTCATACGGTGATACTTCGGAAGAAGTAAAGGCCTATTGGAAAAAAATGATGGATGAGCATGGAACCCCTAAGAAATATCAGGAAAATCTGATTTCCCGTTTCAAGAATCAGGAGCAGCCGGAGATAATGATTGTGGTGGACAAATTGCTGACCGGATTTGATGAGCCGAAGGTGGTAGTTATGTATCTGGACCGCAAACTGAACGGGCATACATTGTTGCAGGCTGTGGCACGTGTCAATCGGGTTTGTGATGGCAAAGAGTTTGGTTACATCGTTGATTATTATGGAGTCTTAAAAGAATTGGACGAAGCTTTGGATTTGTATTCTAATTATGATGAAGAAGAACAGGCGGTTTTTCGTGAGACTTTGGAATCAGTTGATACTGAAATAGCAAAATTGCCACAGAAATATTCAAATTTATGGGATTTGTTCAAGTCAATTTCCAATAAACGGGACTTGGAGGCATATGCACAGTCATTACGTGAGGAAGATAGGCGGCAAGAGTTTTATGAGAGACTGACAGCTTATGCATCTTGCCTGAAAATAGCTCTTTCTACACGTGATTTCCATGCGAAGACTCCAGAAGAAGATATCAAACGATACAAAGATGACTTGAATATGTTTGTCAAGTTGAGATCTGCTGTTCAATTACGCTATTCAGACACAATAGATTACAAGCAATATGAAGGTCAGATACAAAAACTGATTAATCGCCATGTAGAAAGTGGAGCTGTAAAGCCAATCACAGAATTGGTGAATATCTTTGATACGGAAGCCTTCGAACAGGAAGTGGAAAAGATTGTAGGAATAGCGGCAAAGGCAGATACAATAGCTTCCCGAACCAGCAAATTCATTACGGAAAACATAGATACAGACCCGGTGTTTTATAAGAAATTTTCCCAATTGCTGAAAGAGACCATTGCTGCTTATGAACAAGGCAGAATTGATGAACTGGAGTATTTGAAACGAGTCCTGAAATACAAAGAGGATATATTGGCCCATACCGACAATGAATTGCCGGAAGAGTTACAGCAAAATAATGCAGCAAAAGCTTATTATGGATTAGCATTGGAAACTTATCAGCGCATATTTAGTGACACGCAGATGAGCTTGAAGAAATTGGCATTGGAAACTGCTATGACTTTTGATGAAATTATCAATCATACATTAATTGTGGATGGTAGTGTATTGGTTGACTGGCAGCAGAAATCGGATATTATTGGTCGTATGAAAATCGAGCTGGAAGATTATCTGATAGATGAGGTGAAAAGGAAGTATGGACTTAATTTCTCTTTTGATGATATGGATACAATTATTGACGGCTGTGTAGACGTGGCAAAACTATGGATCAAATAAAAGACTGTATAGAATATGGCTCTGTTGTCATGGAATATGCTGTAGAATACAGAACCAGAAAAACTTTGGGTATATGCGTGCATCCAGACGGTAGTGTGGAAGTAAAGGCTCCAGTGGAAGCACCACTGGAGCAAATCAGAGAACATGTTCATCGTCGGGCTTCGTGGATTTGCAAACAGCAACGATATTTTTCTTCTTTCGGTATACACACTCCCGAACGTAAATATGTCAGTGGGGAATCTCATTTATATTTAGGCAGACAGTATATGCTGCGTGTGGTTGACAGTGAACGTAATGAAGTACATTACAAAGGAAATATCTTGGAGGTAGAGTGCAGGCATCGCAAGGATGTGCGTGCTTTACTTTTAGCTTGGTATAGAAAACGTGCTGAAATCAAGTTCAAAGAGTATGCTGATCCCTTGATATCACGTTTCAATCGTTATCAGGTCAAACCGTCTGCCATCAAACTGAAAGAAATGGCAACCCGTTGGGGAAGTTGTACCGCTTCCGGACAAATTATGCTGAATCCGAGGTTAATAGGTGCTCCACGAATTTGCATTGAATATGTGATTATTCATGAGCTTTGCCATCTTGTTCATCGTAATCATACCAAAGCCTTTTATGAGTTGTTGACTCAGGAAATGCCAGACTGGAAAAAGTGGAAAATGAAATTGGAGAAGTTAATGATTTAGGATTCAATATTTTATATATAACGAAAGACTAATGCCTTAGAAGGTTGTAAAAGGATTAATAATAATTTTAGAAGGATCATGAGAACAGGGAATTCAAGTTCATATTTAGAAGCAAAACTTTTTGAAGATAAAGTTGGGGATTTTTTAACTTCAGTATGTTTAAACGGAACTGTAGAAAGAGAAAAGACTCTTCTATCAGGGAAAATAAGAGCTGATTATTACCTAACTAAAGGGTGTCCCCAAAAGAACTGGCCTCCCAAAACCGCTATAGAAGTTAAATGCCGTTTACATTATTCATCTATAAGTTGGATTTACCAACAATATTTACCATTGTTTGAAGCAGAGGAAGTTTCAAAGTTAGTAATTATTTATATTGCTCGTATTGATAATTCTAATCTAAATCGATATTTAGAATCTTTAAATACTTCTTTTATAGAGCTATATGATTTTAGACAAGATTTAGAAAATAAGACTCTTGTAGAAAATAAAAAGTCAATCATTAACAGAATTGATATAATTGATAAGGCAAAAGATGACTTTAGCAATACAAAATATACTTTATTTTTGGGAGCGGGACTATCTATGGATGCAAAGTTACCAAGTTGGTCAGAACTATTAGAAGCATTGTTAAATCAAGAAAATCATACACCTTATAAGTATATTAATAGTGCAAATTCAGAATCAATATCTTCTGCATTGGGATATTCAAGTATAATAACAGGCAGATATGCTTCAGATGGTTATCTTAAAGATGATAGTAGAACGGAAGATGATAATAAGCAAATATTCATAGATCGTATTCGCAATGTATTGTACAAAAAGAAAAAATATAAGTCTACGCTTATAGAAGCTGTATCAAAAGCAGTTAGACGTAAAAAAACAGCACAAATTATTACATATAATTTTGACGACCTTTTAGATGAATTATTAAATAAAAAAGGATTTTATTCTGTTTCTGGCAATATGATTCCCAGGATAAATCAAATTCCGATATATCATGTTCATGGAATGATTTCAAGAGATAATACAAAGCCATCTAATTCCGTTTTAAGTGAAAAAGATTATCATGCTCTATATAGTAATCCTCACAATTGGGCAAATGTCGTTCAGTTAAATGCGTTATATACATCAACCTGCTTTTTTATAGGTTTTTCTATGACAGATCCAAATCAGAGACGTCTTTTAGAGTTGGCACGAGAAAAAGATAAAGATTCAGATCAAATAGAAAAATTACCTCATTATGTATTTCTGAAGAAAACGCCATTAAAAGGAGAAGCATCCAAGGAGGTAAATGAGGAACATTGGAATGAAATGGAATATATGATGTCAGATTTTGGTTTAAATGTGATCTGGTTTAATAACTTTGATGATTTACCCAAAATTCTAAATTATATATCTGGCATTACGAATGATAAGCCTAAATTATAAATGATTTTTATTTAAAAATAATTTCAATGCCCAATATTGTTGAATTTATCTTTTTAGTAAAATAAATTGTAAATATTCAATTAAAAATGATTCAATTTTATAATAACGAATGTATTGTATATCTAGATTTTCTGAAAAAACAAGATGTTGGGGTATATAATGCATATGTAGATTTTCGACAAACAAAAGATTTAAAACTTTTTATTCAATCAAATGAACGCAATCAGAACTTTGGTGAAATAAATACATATCTGGAACTTTGTAAAGTAAAAACAAATAAGCGATTACGTTCTGGATGTTATTATAAACTAAATCTTTCATTGATTAATAATATTAGTTTTATTCAAAATCAGGAGTCATTATTCATAGGGCGAACATATAATTGTGAAAAAATGCCAACACCAAGCACCGAAACGGAAGAATTATTACAATCTCATGAACCATTAGACCAGAAGGAACTTATCCATATTATACATAATACTCCGGAACCTAATGATTTAATGATACAAGGTCTATCTAATGTCGATTTAACACTAAACGTTCGTGATGTTAATCAAGCTAATTGGAATGAAATATTGGAAGGAGATATCATCAAATTAGTTTATGATATTGGTGCAAAAAATGATGCAAAAAAAGATGAGGTGCGAGCAATATTTGAGTTTAGAAGAGAAATATTAAAACGAGATAAGCCTATATTAATAATATCTCATTGGGATATGGATCATATCCATTGCTTAAGATATGCAGATCAGCAGACAATAAAGGATTGCTTTAGTAAATTTATATGTATTGATGTAATGAGATCTGTGACGTCTCATAATGTTTATAATAAAGTTCGTACAGCATTAGGTGATAAAAATGTATTTTGTATACAACCAGCTTATCGTACCAATGGTATTACAATGCATCTTTGGAAAAGAGTCGGAAATGTATCTATTTATAGAGGTGAAAAAAGTACTAATATCAATTATTGTGGGCTATGTATATTTGTTAAGGGCATTCAGAAAAGTGTAAACTTTACAGGTGATGTTAGGTTAATACAAGCAAAAAATATTTATGATCAAGAACTACAGCAAAATTTAATAACAAAAAAGCATGTTCTTATAGCTCCACATCATGGAGGGGAAAACATTACAAAACATAGGGTATATTCTAATCCAACAACAGAAGTTGTAATTTCTGTTGGAGCAAAAAACATTTATGGACATCCTAGTAGGAATATGCTTTCTTATCTACTTTCTTTATGTAATCATAATCTTTATAGAACAGATATTAATGGTGATGTTAATATTAGTATATAGCATTTTTCAAGTTTTTAAATTGTGAGAAGAAAAGGAAAATACCTATACTCTGAATTAGTCAAGACTTAATCTGACAGTTACGTATAAAAAGAATAAATTTGTA
>ERZ773245.1097-NODE-1097-length-22002-cov-6.552331_pt1 | contig 22002 bp, 20 predicted proteins | sample MGYA00580988_ERZ773245 | MGnify/ENA primary metagenome ERZ773245 (study PRJEB29015, sample SAMEA2737792) | human gut metagenome | biome: human gut; feature: human-associated habitat; material: faeces | place: China | collected 2012 ... | reverse complement strand
AATATTGGGCCGTTGGTGGAGATATAAGTGGATCACTTTTCATCCGTCGTTGACAATAGCTCCAGAAGTCGTACACTGGCTCAGTAGAACAATATAGTTTGGAACGCATTACCGCACCTTCCCAGCCACTCCAGAAAATAGCCGCCAGTTGTGTATTATTCATATTTGAACTTATTTCGCCTGAAGATAACGCGTCGGACAGGCAGGCCGCAACAAGTGCCTGCCAGCTCTCAAGAATATTCTGTAGTACTTTAATGAAGGATTGGGGAAGCTCCGGACTCTCCTGCATCATATTTCCAACCAGGCAGCCGCGGGTAAAATTGTATTTTTTAATCCCCTCACAGGCATCATTGATGAAATTTTCCAGACGTACCATTGGTGTGCAGGATGATTCATGTAGATGTTTTTTGAGTTTATGCTCGAAGAAACTGTCATAGGCGTTCAGAACGGTCTGAGCATAATCCTCTTTACTCTTAAAGTAGTAATAAAATGAGCCTTTAGGGACATTGGCATTTTTAACAATGGCATCGACTCCCGTCGCAAGAAAACCATTCTGCGTCAGCAGTTCAAGGCCACTGCGGATCAGATCATTACGAGTATCTGCATAGGTACTTTCTGTCTTTCGCGGCCTTCCCCGGCCACGATTTTCGCCTGTCATGACCCATCTCCTACATTTTATTGTCAAAAGAATAAGTGATTTTGCGCGAGAGCTTCAATCAGTTTATCCCCGCAGTGGCAAAGTGTTCGCTTTTGCCGACTGGACAGTGGCAGTGCCTGTCGCTACTGCGCCATCGCTGAACAGTGCAGAATTAGCAACGTTTGCTTTTGACACAAAGCATACGCCCATTCTCACGCGAATGCTTTGCCCTTGACTTGCCAACAACCGAATTGCTTGCTCTGCAGCTATGTTTTTTTATTAGAATATTCGCCACTAAATAAATTATAATAAGTTGATTTTATTAGATATCTATCAGAATCTATATGGTCAGCACGAGTTGCATGCTCTAATGTTTCAAATGCCAGGGTATGTGCGGCTTCAGCAAATATCTCAGGCCAACCTTTACTCAGCATCGACAGTCCTTTAAGGACTCTTATCTGAATCTCCCTCATACTGGCACCATCGCGCGCGACAGGTGAGAAAAAGTCTTCCAGTAGATCGTTATTCTGAAGTGGTGCAACATGTACTGAAGGATATTTCACTTCTATTTCATCAGATTTATTCTGCGCGTAAGTGGAAAGTATACGAACACCTCTGCCAATGACATCAATGGCGGTTCCAGGATCGTTCACTGCAGGGGAAAGGGCCCGGCAGGCTATTTCGGCCATGACGCTAAGACAAAATCGAGGATCCTGAGCAAATGAACGTGCATCCGAGACAATAATCGTCTCAAGTAAATCGGTGTTGATTGACGACTCCTGGCCCTGACTCAGGTACAAAACTGGCATGGACGGATGTATGAAACTGCCTGGCTGCGCCACGAGGTATACATGACGGGGATCATTGGTCAGCAGCTTGCTAAGTTTCACCATATCAATATATTCAACATAGCCAATCTTCTTCGGATAAACTGCAACCGTTCCTTTCGGCTGTTCATTGTTCTCAAGCCATGGATATCCGCCGAGACAGGGATTTCTTGCTCTCGCAATAAATGTTTCGATGGCCGCCTGTTCTACTTGTGCCGTTGTCTCACCAACCCTCCCCAGAGAGGTCAAATGCTGTATCCAGCGAAGCAATGTGATGAGGATTAAGGCAATGACAACCAGTGTGACAATGAATAAAATGACTCTCCCCCTTTCTCCATAAGCTCCCATATTGAGGGCAATAATCCCTACCAGACTGAAGAGAAAAGAACCGATGAAGGTGGCCAGTACATTTTGTGTGGTGACGTCTTCAACAACTAAACGCGTAGCTCTGGGAGTCACATTAGTAGTGGCTGAACCGTAGGCTGTGACCATGATACTCAGCGAAAATGTGGTCACTGCCAGCATACTCGATGCCAGTATGTTCAGAATGTTATCGACTGCTTCCGCACCAACCTTCACGGAAACCGACTCAGGTATCATTGATTTAAAAAGAATTGATAAAAGGGCCGTTATTATCGCGACAATTGCGAATAACGTTGCCCTGAACCATAGTTTTTTAATTGTCTGCTTCAGCATCCATTTCCAGCGTGAAATCATTCTGCATTCCCTCATATTGCGGCCGGGATAATAATTGCCGCCCCCAGGACGGCATGTTGCTATTAACGAACCAGGTGCAGGAAGTGCAGGTGTTTTTCGTACTGGTCCAGTATGTCATTAATCAGCTGTTCCTGGTTCCAGCCCATCACATCATAATTTTGACCGCCTTCTTTGAGATAAACCTCAGCGCGATAATATCGATGTTGTTCAGTCTGCTGCTCATCATTATCCATTGCGGCGAGCGCGAAGGTCGGTGAGATATACCCGCGAAGCCTCACTTCATATATAAAATTCAGCTCGTTGCCCAAATCGACTTCAAGACGAATACGATCGTCGACTGCATCACTAATGTGGCTTATCGTCCCCTGCTTGTTCAGTTCCTCCTGAACCAGCGTCATGGCGGGCTGGATAACGTCGTCCATAAAACGTTTCACAAGAGATCGCTTCGGCAGATACGCGATATTGCGTAACCTTCTCTGCCAAGGAATTGGGTTACGTGCAGCCGTAGGAGCAATTGTCGCCATGCTCAGGCTTTCACGCTTGGTCAAATCCCGGCGCAAAGCTTTTAAAAGTCCGTATATAGATATTAGTAAGATCACTGAGAAGGGCAATGCACTCGCTATTGTCACCGTTTGCAGCGCACTTAGCCCTCCGGCAAGGAGAAGCGCAATTGCAACAATGCCCATGAGCGAGGCCCAGAATATTCGCTGCCAGACGGGTGTGTTTGCCACTCCACCTGATGCCAGAGTATCCACAACCATTGCCCCCGAATCAGCAGACGTTACAAAGAAGACGATGACCATCGCCATTGCAATGAATGACAGCACAGAAGAGAACGGGAAATGCTCCAGGAAATTAAACAGGGCCAGCGCCACATCCTGCTGAACAGTATTGGCGAGGTCTGTGGCCCCCTGGTTCATAATGAGATAGATCGCGCTGTTACCAAACACCGTCATCCACATTAGCGTAAAACCCGCGGGAACAAACAGCACGCCGGTGACAAACTCGCGAATGGTTCGCCCGCGGGAGACCCGTGCGATGAACATCCCCACAAACGGCGACCATGAAAGCCACCATCCCCAGTACAGTAATGTCCAGCCCCCCAGCCAGTTGCTCGACTTGGGCTCATACGCGTAAAGGTTGAACGTTTTACTCACCAGTTCCGAAAGATAACCGCCCGTATTTTCCACAAATGACTTCAGCAGAAGCACGGTTGGTCCCAGACACAGGACCAGCGCCAGGAGCAACAAAGCCAGACCCAGATTGAGTTCAGACAGGATACGTATTCCCTTATCCAGACCGGACACCACTGAAATCGTCGCTAATCCCGTGATGACCACGATCAGAATTACCTGCACCGTTTCATTGATGGGCACCCCGAAAAGATGGTTCAAACCGGCATTCACCTGCAAAACACCGTAACCCAGTGATGTCGCAACGCCAAAGACCGTGCCTATAACAGCGAAAATATCAACCGCATGTCCTACAGGTCCGTATATGCGATCGCCAATAATGGGATAGAGTGCGGAGCGCAGAGTTAAAGGCAGACCGTGACGGTAACTGAAGAACGCCAGAATCAGCGCCACAATGGCATAAATTGCCCATGCGTGCAGTCCCCAGTGGAAAAAGGTCAGACGCATTGCTTCCTTAGCTGCCGCAACGGTTTCTGGAGTGCCAACGGGTGGCGAAAGATAATGCATTACAGGTTCGGCAACGCCAAAGAACATCAGGCCGATCCCCATCCCTGCCGAAAAAAGCATCGCAAACCAGGAGTGGTAGCTGAAATCAGGCTGCGCATGGTCCGGGCCCAGCTTGATATCACCGTAGCGTGAGAGTCCAAGGAACGTGACACTCAGTAAAATCAGGGCCACAGCAAGGATGTAGAACCAGCTGGCATTCGTGAAGATTTGTTGCTGAAGTAGTTTAAAATTTTTGTCGGCGACATCCGGGAATACGGCGGCAAAGGCGACAAGAAGGAAAATTAGCAAAGCAGATGTAAAGAATACCGCTTTGTTAATCTGACTTGTAGACTTCTTTGGGATTGTATCATTTTCACTCATAATCATTTATTCCATTAATTAAATTCGCACTGGATAGAAGGTACTACCTCTCACAAAGTAGCAAAGTTCAACTGGCTATGCGGCGTTAATCGTAATGCATGGTGGAATGTTGAGGTGTACTGGCAATAGCGGACACTACCATTTGTTCTTTTTTTAAGCAGCCATCTGATGATATTTTTCCCTGAAGGCTGCCGGGGAGATATTCCCCAGACGAGAGTGACGACGCTGACGATTGTAGAAAATCTCAATGTATTCCCGTATTACTGAGATGGCTTCATCCCGGTTATTAAAACGATAGTGGCTCAGGCTCTCATTTTTCAGCGTTCCCCAGAAGCTTTCCATCGGAGCGTTGTCGTAACAGTTACCTTTACGCGACATTGATGTTTTCAGACCAAACTGCTCCTGTATGACCCGGTAATCGTATGCGCAGTACTGTGAACCTCGATCAGAGTGGTGGATTAGCCCGGCAGGTGGGCGCTGGCTCCTGAGCGCCATAAACAGGGCTTTACCTGTCAGCTCTTTTGTCATGCGCTCTCCCATGGCGTAGCCGACAATTTCGCACGTATAAACATCTTTGATGCCAGCGAGGTACAACCATCCCTCCTGTGTGGCAACATACGTCAGGTCCGCCACCCAGACCTGATTTGGTGCTGTAGGAGCGAACGTCTGGTTCAGCAGATTTGGCGCAACTGGCAGATTGTGGTTCGAGTTCGTAGTCGCTCTGAACTTGCGTTTCTGCTTACAGCGTAGCCTTAGCTCCTTACGAAGACGTGCCAGTCGGTCACGACCAACGATGATGCCATTCTCTGCCAGCTCCGTCTGGAGCCGCCGGGTTCCATATGTTTCGCGAGTGCGGATATGTGCCACCTTAATCTCCAGTTTTAGCCGCTCATCACTTTGTTTTCTGTCTGAGGGTTCATGCTGTACCCAGTTGTAATAACCGCTCCTGGATACACCAAATACCTGACACATCGCTTCAATGGGAAATTGTTGTCGCCATTGTTCGATTAACGCGTATTTTTCAGCGACTCCTGTGCAATTTAATATATCTCGCTCAAGGCGAGCTTCCTTTAACGCCTTACGCAGTTGCAGAATTTCAGATTCCAGTTCAGCCACCGTGCGGGAACCAGGAGTACCGAGCCCTTTTCTGGCGGCGGTAACCCATTGTCCTAAAGTGCCTTCAGGAAGAGATAATCGGGAAGCGCCTTCACTGATCGAAAGTTGATTTTCAAGAACCGTTCTGACAGCTTCGGCTTTGAACTCTTTAGAGTAACGTTGGGTTTTTCTGCTCATTATTAGCTCCTTCTGATGCCATTCTATTTCAGGAAGGAGTGTCCGTTAAACTCAGGCTACCTCATTGGTTCCCACTACTTATTTGGTGGACACCACTTTGTCTAATTCGTCAGATTCTGACCAGACGGTTCAGGCTGTACGCTTACAAACAACTAGTGGAAATACTTGTACTTTATAATTTCAAGGGTACGGGTCCGCTTCGTTTGATTTGCGTGTTTTTAACAATTTTAAAACCCAGACATACTGTTCCGGATGTGGCCCCACCAAAATTTCCACTGTTTTGTTCATTTGTCGGGCAATCGTTTTATTGTCCGCGCTGGCAATGCAAGCATCCATTGGTGGCCGAATTTCAATAGTCAGTAGATGTTTTTTTTCATCATAAACCGGGAAAAGTGGTATAATCATAGCCTGACTGATGTTCATCAGACGTCCAATGATTGGTAATGTCGCTTTATAGGTCGCAAAAAAATCAGCAAATTCACTGTATTCAGGACCATGATCCTGATCTGGGAGGTAATATCCCCAGTATCCCTGGCGTACTGACTGAATAAATGGTTTTATCCCATCCTCCCGGGCATGTAAGCGCCCCCCGAATTTACGCCGTACTGAATTCCAGACATAATCAATCACTGGATTTCGTTGCTGATGAAACATGGCGGCCATTTTTTTTCCCTGAGCTGCCAGCAACATTGCAGGAATATCCACGCTCCAGCCATGGGGAACCAGAAAAATCACATTTCTATTATTGTGTCGAATTTCCTCAAGAATTTCGAGGCCTTTCCAGAACACTCGTTTCTGGAACTTTTCCGGACCACGAATTGCCAGTTCTGCCATCATCACTATGGATTGCAATGCTGTGGCAAACATTTTGTCGACAATTATTTCCCGTTCTGTATCACTCTTTTCTGGGAAACAAAGCGATAAATTAATCGTCGCCCTGCGACGAGCTTTTTTGCTCAATCTGCCCGCCCAACGCCCTATTTTTGCCAAGACAGGATCTCTGAATAAAGGGGGAAACATTGAAATACCTGCAATCATTCCCAAAAGGAACCATGTAGACCAGTAAACAGGGGAAAGGTAATTTTTCTTAAATTCAGGAATAAACTCAGATTTATATTTTTTCATTATTTAGTGCGAATGCCTCTACCAAAATTATCATTACTGTTTTATTCAGAGAATACATCAAACCTTAATTTAAATTCTGATGTTCTGAGTGTACAGGATATGCATCCAAAGAGCGGATAGTAGTTTCATGGATATAATCCAGCAAAGCGTATCGTTTTCGGTACTCAGAGCGTTTTTTACTGGCTATATCGCTTAGCGGCTTTCGAATCACCTGGGTTGGTAATCTGTACCAGTCACCACAGGTTTTTCCTGCTACAGACTCCCAGAAATCACTATAGACCGCAACAAAGGTTTTGCGTTTCTGATACCAGTATCTCAATTGCCGGAAAACATGACTGTGCTCACTGACTGCCAGACACTCAGAGATATTGCAAGCTTTCATCAACGCACAAAATGCTTCAAAAATAATCCGTTTTGGGAAAATCCCATAACAGGCCCGGGTTGCGCACCGAATAACATCAGGTCCGGTATTTTTAGGGGCTCCCTGTAATCCGCCAATAAAAGCAATGTGTCCATTTTGAGTCAGAATGACTGAAAATGTTAACCGGGCAATAACTGTTTTATTGTAAAACAATGACAACATCAACTCTCCTTCCCGGTCAAAACCACTGGGAGAACACTGGATATCAAAATTCTCTCCATCTTTCCCGATGAATTGGACTAATGATACCGATTTTTGTGGAAACAAAAATTTAGAATATTTTTCTGGCAAATTTTGCACAAAGCGATAATGCTCAAGAATATATTGTCCACGGGTCCAGGCGCGCCCCCCTTTATGCAAATAAGGGCGATGAATTCTTGCTGGCAACGTGGGGTGTATTGCCAGAATATCCTCAATGCACGGCAAGGAACGCAGTTCATAATAATATCGAATACTGACAACCGGATTTATAGAACATCGCAAAATGTACATGAACCGAAATTTTCTGTGTTCCCACTTCCCCGGTAGTGAATCTGAGGAACAAATAATCCTTTTAAGGAAACCGATAAATGATAAGTTACTTATAGAAAACATATTGTTACTTTTGCTTCGCTAATGTGAGTATTTTTAACGCAGTTTTATTAATATCAAACCGCTCTTCTATATCCTGTTTTGCCAGGCGAGCCATCTGATAAAAACGCCCAGGGTCATTAAAAAAATCATTCAGGGCGCACATCCATGCGTGCTTATTACCTGCTGGTAACAATGTCCCGGTCTGGTTGTTCTGAATAACCTCAGGGATTCCACCAATCTGAGTGGCCACTACAGGCACAGAAAATGCCGATGCTTCTGCCAGCACCATACCAAAAGATTCGTTTTCTGAAGGCAGAACCACCAGACTGGCAACCCGATATACGGGGGCGGCAGGAAAAACATTGTCAGCAATAAAAACATCATCATGCATGCCCATACTGTCAATCTGATACTGTAAATGTTCCCGCAGTTCAGGTGAACCAGACCCCACAATCAACCAACAGAACTGTCGTCCATTCATTTTTAAATGGAACAGTAAATTCAACATAAATTCGTGCCCTTTTTCCGGGCGCAACATTCCTACCTGAGCAATTACGGGGCATCCTCTTCGGGACGCCAGCCAGGAAAGAACACTCGGAGGCAAACTGTTTCGGGAATCAACGTATAATTCCTGGAAATCAAAGCCAGGAGGCACAACAGTAACCCGAGTTCGACATCCTTCCTGCTCCAGATGTGTCTTCATATTTGTTCCGGGAACAATCACCTCATCGCAAAAATGATTTATTGAAAAAAATTTTGTTTTTCGTGTCAAATATGTCTTTTGCCTGATAATTCTGAATGGATGTTTCCAGGTAAAAAACCGTACCAAACCAACAATATTACTATCATGTCCACTGTGACAAACGATTGCATCGGGCTGAAAACTATGAACTATTCCGAGTAATCTCCATACAGTAGGAATGTGAAGACTGTTTCGAAATAACGCGAATGTGATATCAATTCCAAACTTACTGGCTTCAAAAGCAATTTTGCTGTTCTCCCTGCAGACAAGCAGAACTGAATGCCCCATTTTCTTCAGGGCCTTCATTTGAGCAACAGCCTGTAATTCCTGACCACCTATATTCGGTGATGATTCCGTAAATAGTATATTCATTATTAGTCATCCGGTAATCTTGGCCCCTTATGAAGGGCCAGCAACGATGAAAAAAACGGTGTTGTATAATAAAAAAGTCGTCTTTTCAGCCATACGCAATTTTCCCGTTCCTTGGTGCTTATTCTTCCTATCCGTGTAGTTCCTTTAGCAGGAGCATTCATTCTTCTTTCTGTTGTATATAAATAATGGAATCCAAGTTCTTCAGCGATCTGAATATAATCCTTGTTATAATAACCTTCCGGCCAACACAAATGTTTACTGCATTTTCCTGTCATTTTTTTTAAATATTCTCTCCCGCTCAATAAGTCCTGCCGAAGATGTTTACACTGTTCTTCTCGTGAAGTGAACTTTTTATCCCAACGTGTATGAGTATGTGTATGAACATGAAATTCGACCAGACCAGATTGCAACATTTCGTTCACTTCAGACCAGCGAAGCATAACATTATCAGCATTCCCGGTTGCTATTTGATGTTCGCAATCGCGATGAGAATATTCCTTTCCAGGAGAGTGACGAACCGGACCATTTCCAATAAAACTGGTAATTAAAAAAATATGTGCCTTGAGATTAAACTCGTTTAATAAAGGATATACCTGAAACCAGTTGTCAAGGTATCCATCATCAAATGTCAACATAACGCTTTTACGGGGAAGTTTTCCGCCCCGATAAAAAAACTCCAGTTCATCTGATGACAGTGTTTTCCAGTTGTTTTCAGCCAACCATTTCATTTGTTTCCGGAATGTCTCGGGAGAAAGTGTAACCAGTCCTGGGCAATGGCTGACATGATGATACATTAATACCGGAACATGATTTGCTTTAAACAAAATGCCCCCTCCGTTTAAAATTTAAAGTTTCTGGCACCCAGTAAGTAGAGATAAAAGGAAAGCCTAATAAAGGTGGTGAACTTTATATACTACTAAATCAAACATCAACAATTTATAAACAATAATATATTATCATATCTTTTAAAAACGGCTCACTAAGAACCTTGAGGTGGCACACTAAATTTAGCTACCTGAACAGAGGTGATATGCTCACCTCAGAACAACACAGGTGCCATAATGAAAAAAGAAATTTCAGCGCAGAGTTTAAACGCGAATCCGCTCAACTGGTCGTTGACCAGAAATACACCGTGGCAGATGCAGCCAGCGCTATGGATGTCGGCCTTTCCACAATGACGCGATGGGTGAAACAATTACGTGATGAGCGGCAGGGAAAAACACCAAAAGCCTCCCCCATTACCCCGGAACAAATTGAAATCCGTGAGCTCAGGAAAAAGCTACAACGTATTGAAATGGAAAATGAAATATTAAAAAGGCTACCGCGCTCTTGATGTCAGACTCCCTGAACAGTTTTCGATAATCGGGAAACTCAGGGCGCGTTATCCTGTGGCCACTCTCTGCCATGTGTTCGGGGTCCATCGCAGCAGCTACAAATACTGGAAAAACCGTCCTGAAAAACCAGACGGCAGACGGGCTGTATTACGCAGCCAGGTACTTGAACTGCATGGCATCAGCCACGGCTCTGCCGGAGCAAGAAGCATCGCCACAATGGCAACCCAGAGAGGCTACCAGATGGGGCGCTGGCTTGCTGGCAGACTCATGAAAGAGCTGGGGCTGGTCAGTTGCCAGCAGCCGACTCACCGGTATAAGCGTGGCGGTCATGAGCACGTTGCTATCCCGAATCATCTTGAGCGACAGTTCGCCGTAACGGAACCAAATCAGGTGTGGTGCGGTGATGTGACCTATAGTGTGCCCGGAGTTCAGGGCGGGCATGGATGCTTAAATGAACCGCGAGTCTGTCTGGAATATTGAACCGGTAACTCACGATGAGAAACCCAACAATCCCACCGGGTGTGACGGTGGAGAACCTGAGCGGCAGTGACCTGCGGCATGCCCGCAGGGTGATGTAACCCGCTGACAACGGGGATTGAGGCGAGATCACTAAGCCGAGATGATCCTCAAGGTTAAGTACTGAAAGGCTGAAGAACATGAACCCGTTAATCCGCCTCTGTGGGTTGAAAACGTCACCACGGCCTACGTGATCTGACAGGCCGTGCAGGAGGAACTGGCAGTGATACGTAAGCACTGCCGGTCGAAGGTGTTTTGACATGTATGCGAAACACCGGGGCAGCAGCGTCTATCACGCTTGCGTTGCTGACTTCTGCCAACTTGCGGCAAGCAAGGATAAAGAGTGCGACGGGCAGCCTCCTCAGTATGCCTGAGTCCAGGCAGGTAAACCGGGGAAGGTCAGCGACGGATGTTAAGGGGGCATGGCTCCGATGACGCGCTGGCTGGCGGAGCTTCCGTAGTAGTCCGCGATGGGGAAAGCCCATTACATGGCGAAGGGAAGCAGTTTGAATGTGTTTGCGACGTGAATTAACTGACCTAACGAGGTGAAGACCTTTGATAATCAGCGAAATGCAACGCAAGCTTGCCACATGGGCAGTCACCGATCCGTCCCTACGGATTCAACGGCTGCTGCGTCTGATAACACAACCAGAATGGCTGGCTGAAGCGGCGCGGATCACGCTTTCATCAAAGGGGGCCCATACCCCCGGCGTTGATGGCGTGAACAAAACAATGCTACAGGCCAGACTAGCTGTTGAGCTGCAAATCCTCAGGGATGAATTACTCTCAGGCCACTACCAGCCCTTGCCCGCCAGACGGGTTTACATCCCTAAAAGCAACGGCAAACTGCGACCACTGGGTATCCCCGCGTTGCGGGATCGTATTGTTCAGCGGGCCATGCTGATGGCGATGGAGCCGATATGGGAGAGTGATTTTCATACGCTCTCATATGGCTTCCGGCCTGAGCGCAGTGTCCACCACGCTATCCGCACGGTGAAATTACAGCTCACAGACTGTGGTGAAACCCGGGGACGCTGGGTGATTGAAGGCGACCTGTCCAGTTACTTCGACACCGTACATCATCGACTGCTGATGAAGGCTGTACGCCGCAGGATCAGTGACGCACGTTTCATGACTCTGCTGTGGAAAACCATCAAGGCGGGACATATCGATGTCGGTCTCTTTCGGGCGGCCAGTGAAGGTGTGCCACAGGGCGGTGTTATATCGCCGCTATTATCGAACATCATGCTGAATGAGTTCGATCAATACCTGCATGAGCGCTACCTGAGCGGGAAAGCCAGAAAAGATCGGTGGTACTGGAATAACAGTATCCAACGGGGCCGAAGTACGGCGGTCAGAGAAAACTGGCAGTGGAAACCCGCGGTGGCGTACTGCCGCTATGCCGATGATTTTGTCCTCATCGTCAAAGGCACCAAAGCACAGGCGGAAGCCATCAGGGAGGAGTGTCGGGGTGTGCTCGAAGGCAGTCTGAAACTCAGGCTGAACATGGATAAGACTAAAATCACCCATGTTAATGACGGCTTTATCTTTCTGGGGCACAGGATCATTCGCAAACGCAGTCGTTATGGCTAGATGCGAGTGGTCTCAACGATCCCGCAGGAGAAAGCCAGAAACTTCGCCGCATCGCTGACAGCACTGTTATCAGGCAACTACAGTGAAAGCAAAGTCGATATGGCTGAACAACTCAACCGAAAACTGAAAGGCTGGGCCATGTTCTATCAGTTCGTTGATTTTAAGGCCAAAGTCTTCAGTTATATCGACCGTGTCGTGTTCTGGAAGCTGGCTCACTGGCTGGCCCGCAAATACCGTACAGGTATCGCTTCCCTGATGAGGTGGTGGTGTAAATCACCGAAACCGGGTCAGAGCAAAACGTGGGTTTTATTTGGTAAAACCAATCACGGCAAGCTCAGCGGCGAAATACTGTACCGGTTGGTGGGGCAAGGCAAGAAGCTGTTCCGCTGGCGGCTACCCGAAGGTAATCCCTATCTGAGGACGGAGACCAGAAACACGTATACATCGCGCTTTACAGAAGTGGCAATGGCGTTCGCCAGCATTTAAATGGAGAGCCGGATGCGCTGAAAGGTGCACGTCCGGTTCGGGGAGGAGAGGCAGGGAAATAGTCCGACTACGCCCTGCCTCTTACTCTACTCTGGACGGGTAAGCGCTGGGCGTACCTCGCCGTTGTTCTCGACCTGTTCGCAAGAAAACCAGTGGGCTGGGCCATCTCGTTCTCGCCGGACAGCAGGCTTACCATGAAAGCACTGGAAATGGCATGGGAAACCCGTGGTAAGCCCGTCGGGGTGATGTTCCAAGCGATCAAGGCAGTCATTATACGAGCAGGCAGTTCCGGCAGTTACTGTGGCGATACCAGATCAGACAGAGTATGAGCCGGCGTGGAAACTGCTGGGATAACAGCCCAATGGAGCGCTTCTTCAGGAGTCTGAAGAACTAATGGGTGCCAGCGACGGGCTATGTAAGCTTCAGCGATGCAGCTCACGCAATAACGGACTATATCGTTGGATATTACAGCGCACTAAGACCGCACGAATATAATGGTGGGTTACCACCAAACGAATCAGAAAACCGATACTGGAAAAACTCTAACGCGGAGGCTAGTTTTAGTTGACCACAACAGACTACCTGAAGGGAGCCGCGGTCGCCTAGCAGTTGCAGTAGCAGGAGATCATCCAGCCGCAGTACAGGTCACGATGACTCTGGTTAATGATACCGGCTTTGACCCCGTATTTTCCGGCTCTATCGCTGAATCATGGCGTCAGCAGCCGTGCACACCATCCTATTGTTGTGACTGGGAGGCTGCCACCATGCTTCGCGCTTTCCCTCTGGCGAAAAAGGGAGAAGGACGGGCCCGTCTGCCTTCACTTTATGCCAGCTTCGGTAAGCTGGGTGAGACACCGACTCATGAAGATATCATTGATAACAATCGATCCATCAACTGGCCTGTATAACGTGGCTGCCGGTGATTAAGAAAGCTGCACCTACCTAAGTAGTAGCAAACGCACACTTTTTAGAAAAATCGATGGTCAGAAACTGGATTAGCAATTCCGTTCCAGGGTTGCTTTTGATTTACGTTGGCGTCTGATCATTGATTTATCCTCAAAAGCCCAACCTCATTGGTAATGAACCAGCTCCGTGAATGTCCGCTCTGGCACAGAGCGAAATTTTTTGATCTCCCCCCCTGAAATCTAAACTTAGTCATGTCACGTTTTTGGGTTTCTAAAATTTTAACTTCGCGTTTTTCGTTGCCGTAAGGGTTATACAGAAATGTCCGTTAAGCAGAGTTCAAAATTGATTGCCGTGATCACGACTGGTTTGAAAGCCGCGCCCAAGCCTGTACAGCTCTGGTTTGCGTTGATTATGAACCTGTCAGCCTAAAGCAAGCGGATGGACGATGAGTATTGGTAATCTTTCAGAGTCCGGAAAAGTTCAGCCCCAGTCTGAACAGGCTTGCTGGCGCCAGTCCAGTTTCATTCAGTCGTGGTTTGGTTCTTACGGCCTGTGCAATCTACCTCATTAGGCACATCGGCCTGCCAGATACCGGCTCGGGGTGTATTTCCGCTTCCACGCTGAATACTGTTCTCAGCAATCCTGGGGTCATCACCTCTTCTGGTGTGCCTTGCGCCATAACATGTCCGTTTGCCATTACCACCAGTTGATCGCAGTACCGGCTAGCCTGATTAAGGTCGTGCAGCACAGCGACCACCGTTTTCCCCTGAGTCCGGAGTTCGCCCATCAACCGCATCAGGTCCACCTGGAGATTGATATCAAGATAGGTGGTTGGCTCATCAAGTAATACAACGGGCGTATTCTGGGCCAGGACCATCGCCAGAAATGCGCGCTGGCGCTGACCGCCGGAAAGCTCGGTTAACCGACGAACGGCAAGATGATTGATCCGGGTCTGGTTCATGGCGACATTAACTCGTGCATTGTCTTCAGCGGAGAGACGCCCCCAGAGTGACAGCCAGGGATTACGACCATACGAAACCAGCTCCTGGACTGTGATCCCCTCTGGCGTTAAATGGTGCTGAGGCAGCAGCGAAAGCCTGCGGGCCAACTGGCGTGATGAGAGCATATTTATGGGATTATCGCCGAGAAATACGGTGCCAGACTGCGGCATTAAAAGCCGCGAAAAACAGTTTAACAGCGTCGATTTCCCGCAACCGTTAGGGCCGATCAGGGCGGTGATCTTCCCCGTTGGCAGTGAGAGTGAAACGTCGTTAAGTACCTTGTCTGTCCCGTAACTGACCGTCAGATTTTCAGTTCGTAAAGTCATTTATCGCATTCTCACAAGCAACCAGACAAACCACGGCGCACCGATAATGGCGGTCAGCACGCCAACCGGGAGCTCCAGTGGGGGATGAATAATTCTCGCCAGCAGATCGGCAACCACCAACAGCAACGCACCTGTCAGGGCTGAAACAGGCAGCAGTCTGCGGTGACGTCCACCGGTGATGCTACGCATCATATGCGGCACCACGAGACCAATAAAGCTAATCGGGCCGCAGGCGGCCACGCCGGTAGATGTCATGGCGACAGCTAGTAACAAAGCCCAGAATCGGGTATGGGGCACCGACACACCGAGCGTGGTGGCGCGCGCATCGCCGAGTGCAAGGAGGTCGAGATCGCGGCAAAAACTCAGGCTCAGCGGCAGAAATAAAATCATCAGCGGGATGGCAATCTTCACAAAGCTCCAGTCACGGCCCCATAAGCTGCCGGTCAGCCACAGCAGGGCGTTGTTCACATCCTGCGGGCGCGAGAGCATCAGATAATCCGTCAGGCTGGCCCAGCATGCAGAAAGCGCCACGCCGGTGAGCGCCAGCTTCATCGGCTGGTGGGGCTTTGCCAGCATCTTCAGTAATATCAACCCCGCCATGCCGCCCGCAAAGGCCAGCAGCGGCAGCACCATCACGGGCAGTGACGGCATAAGAAGTAGAGCCCCCACAGAGGCCAGGCTGGCGGCATGGTTAACGCCGAGAATATCCGGTGATGCCAGAGGGTTGCGCACAATCCCCTGTATCAGCACGCCCGCCACGGCGAGGGCTGCACCGACAAACAGTGCCAGCAGCAAGCGCGGCAGTCGGTACTCCATCAATACATAATAATGCTCGCGTCCGGCCTGCCAGTCGGTCAGCAGCGCGCGCCACGGCACGGGGATCACTCCCATATGGAGTGATAACAGCGCACAGCCCGCCAGGGCAAGGGTGATGAAAATAACCAGCGCAATTTTCATCCTCGCCTCCTCACAAGCCAGACAAAGCAAGGGCTGCCAATCAGCGCCAGCACTGCGCCTGCGGGCAGATCTCCGGGGAAGGCCAGCGCGCGTGCGAGTACATCTGCCAGCAGCATCAGCGTGGCCCCCAGCAGCATGCTCACTGGCAGTACGTTGCGCTGATCGAAGCCTGCCCAGAAGCGCGCCAGATGTGGCACCAGCAGACCGATAAACGCCACCGGACCTGCCACGCTGACGCACGCACCAACCAGAAGCAGCACTAACATATTGATGACCAAACGTAGCCTCGTCAGGTTCACTCCCAGCGTATGGGCGGTGCTGTCGCTGAGGTTGAGCAGGTTCAGTTGATTCGCCAGCAGTAACACGACAGGGACTGCAGTGACCACCACCGGCAAGAGCTGCCAGACATCCTGCCAGCGGGCGTGGGACACTCCGCCTGCCAGCCAGTAAAAGATGCCGTAAGCATGATCTTCGGCCAGCAGCAGGGTGATGCGGGTAAGGCCCATACAAAAGGCCGACAGCGCGATACCCGCGAGGATCAGTTTGTTTCTGTCATGGGTATGACGAAATCCGCCTCCTGCGGTCATGACCAGCAGCCAGCTCACGCCGCCCCCGCATGCCGCGATGAACGACAGAGAATAGCCTGCAATCGGCGTCGGACTCAGCGCGCTGGTAAGCGCCATAGCCAGCGCCGCGCCGCTGTTAATGCCGAGCAGTGAAGGAGAGGCCATTGGGTTGTGGGTCAGGGTTTGCAGCAGCGTGCCCGCGAGCGCCAGGCTTGCGCCGATCAGAACGGCGACCAGGCTTCGTGGCAAACGAAGGTTTTGCACCAGCGCTTCTGGTAGCGTTGGCGTGTGTCCAGGCAGCAGGGCGCGGGTTGCATCTGCTCCGGAAACAGGAATGGCCGAGTAGCAAAACAGACTCAGCCAGAAAATAATAATAAGTGCTGCAACGGGAAGCCCCCACAGCAGCATCGGGTGTTTTATCGCGGTCATTTCACAACGGTAAGCGGCTGATGGTGGAAGATTTTTACCGTGTCAGCGGCAATACGCTCTGCAGCAAAAATACCGCGCATCCGCGCCCAGGTGTTACTGTCGACCGAAGCAACCTGCTGCTTCTGCGCGGCGGTTAACATCTGCCAGAGCGGATCTTGTTGCCAGCGTTTAACAATGCTCTCTTCGCGATAGTGGGCAACCAGCAGCCAGGCAGGATTGACCGCCAGCAGTTGCTCCAGGCCGATGGACGGCATGGACGAACCCGCCATCGCAGCGGGAACGTTCAGCCCCAGAGAGGCCAGCACGCTGCCGGTCCAGGTCTCCTGAGTATGCAGGTTGAATTGCTGTTCGCGTGATGTGCCAAAGGCCACGCGTGTCCCTTTGGGAAGCTGGCTGGCCCACTGCGCCATCCTCTCTTTATGTTGTTCCAGACGTGCCTGCATCTCTCGCTTTTTACCCACCATTTCGCCGATGATAGCCGCAGATTGCAAATTTTCAGCGTAGGTTTCGTTGCGGGACTTAAGCAGCAGTACCGGCGCGATTTGCTGCAAGGCGATGTAAACCCCCGCATGGCGACTGCTGTCGGCAATGATCAGGTCTGGTTTCAGAGCGGCAATGGCTTCCAGGCTCGGCTGCGCGCGCGTTCCGACGGACTGCCACGGTTTCAGGTGCGCACGCACTTCGGGCAGGATGCGTTTTGCATCGTTATCGTCGGCAATACCGATCGGGCTGACGTCCACGGCGGCCAGCGCATCGGCGAACGAGAGTTCCAGCACCACAATCCGTTGTGGCGTTTTTTCGAGTGTAAACGTGCCGTGTTCGTCCTGAACCATGGCGGCAAAGGCGTGGCTGATCACCAGCAGCAGGCCTGCAAAAAGAAAACGGATAAATGCCAACATAATCACATTCCAGCTAAAAGCCCGGCAAGCCGGGCGTTAACACATCAGAACTTCAACGACCCCTGCATATACAGCGTGCGCGGCTGGCCTGCATAGATGCCTTTGTTGTTGTCGTCATAAGAGCGGATGAAGTAGTCCTGGTCGAAGATGTTTTTCACACCGAATGCCAGGTTCAGATCTGCCATCTGCGGGCCAAAGTCATACGCCACGCGTGCGCCCCAGAGCATGAAGCCGGGAATGCGGCCGGTACTGCCGTCGGCGCTCTCTTTCACCGTATTGGCGTTATCCGCAAACTGGCTGGACTGGAAATCGCTGTTCAGATTGAACGTCCAGTTTCCTGGCTTGTAGTCCACGCCCAGCGTGCCTTTATGTTTCGGGGAGAATGGTACCAGATTGCCGTAGGTGTCGCCTTTCTCGCGGATTTCCGCGTTCACATACGCATAGCTGGCGTAGATGGAAACGTTATCAAGCGTTGGCGTTAGCGTACCCAGATCGTAACGTGCCTGCGTTTCCAGCCCGGTATGGCGCGTTTTGCCACGTGCAGTGACGGTGTCGTTGGTCTGGTTGGAGTCGTACTGATTGTTAAAGTTAATCAGGAACAGCCCCATTTCCGCCGTCAGCGCGCCGTCGTCGTAGCGGGTACCGAGTTCCCAGGTTCGCGCTTTTTCCGGTTCCACATTGCCGCTTTGCACAGCCTTGCCAATCTGGCTGTACTGTACGGTGCCGAACGAGCCTTCAGTGTTTGCATAAAGATTCCAGCTGTCAGTCAGGTGATAGAGCACGTTCAACGCCGGAAGCGGTGCGTTATAGCTCACTTCTTCGTGCGTGCCTGTGATGGCGTTGTTCTGGTATGACTCGATATGTTCGAAACGCATACCCGGCGTGATGGTCCAGTTGCCGATGTCGATTTTGTCATCCAGATACCAGGCGTGCGCCTCGGTGCCGGAACGCGTATCGCGGTCGTAAGGGCTTGAGCCGGACGGCAACTGCCCGCTGCTGGTGGCGGTGTAGTAACGCATTTCATGCGTTGATTCATTCACATAGCGATAGCCCACGCCCACTTCGTGCGCGGAAGGGCCGATCATAAAGATCTGGCTGTAGCGTGGCTCAATACCGCGCACCCAGTAGTTACGCGGCGAGAGGGTGATGCGTTTGCCTTGCTCCAGGTAGCCGCTGCGCAGGGTTTGGGTGTAGAACCCCTGAATGTTGAATTTATGCTGGCTGTCTGGCTGGAACTGGTAGCCCAGGCTCGCCAGCTTGCGACGACCCCAGAAGCGGTCATACGGGCGGGTGGATTGCCAGCGATCGGCGTCGTAATCCGCGCGAGACAGGCCACCGGGCATGTCGGCTTCACCGTCGTAATATTGCAGCAGGCTGTTGAAGGTGTGCACCTCATCCGGCGCATATTTGCTTTTCAGCATCAGGTCGTCGATGCGGGTGGCGCTGTGCTCGCGCCAGTCACTGCCGCGCGTGCCGGAGTAGAGCAGCGCGGTGCCAAAACCGTTGTCCGCTGTGCCGCCCACCATCAGGTTGTGCGTCTCTTTCGGGTTGTTTTGTGAAGAGGTTGGGCTGAGCTGACCTTCCACGCCCGCCTCGATACCAAAGTCCTGCGGAATGGCACGGGTAACAAAGTTCACCACGCCGCCCACGCTCTGCGGTCCGTAACGCACCGCACCACCACCGCGTACCACGTCAATGGCATCCATGTTGCCGAGCGAAATGGGAGCCAGTGAAAGCTGCGGCTGACCGTAAGGGGCGAAGGGGACGGGGATGCCGTCCATCAGGACGGTCGAGCGGCTGGCGAGGCGCGGGTTCAGGCCCCGGATGCCAAAGTTCATCGCCAGGTCGTGGCTGCCGGTGCCGTTGTTTTCCGGCGCGCTGACGCCAGGGATGCGGTTAAGTACCTCACGCATGGTGGTTGCGCCGGTTTTGGCGAAATCCTCACGGCGGATCACGTCACGCGCGCCAGCATGTTCAAATACGTCGTTTTCACGCGCATCACCCAGCCAGTCGCCGACCACGGTCAGGGCATCTTCTTTTGGTGCGGGCGCGGGCTCCAGCGTCCAGCTGTTATTTCCCAGCGGTTTTACCTGCAGTCCGCTGCCGTCCAGCAGTTGTTGCAGGCCGCTCTCGACGTCGTAATCGCCGTGCAGGCCGTTGCTCTGCTTGCCGCGCGTCAGGCTGGCGTCAACCGAGAGGGTAAATCCGCTGTGTGCGGCATACTGATTGAGCGCTTTATCGAGCGATCCCGGTGCGATATTAACCTGTGCAGCAAAAGCGGAAAACGAGAGACCGGCCAGCGGCAGCAGGCTCAGGCGAATGGCGTTAACCAAAGGTGTTGTTTTACGAAAAACGCGTAACGGCGTCATACCTTCCCCATCATCATTTTTGTTGTGTTCAGCTATGAGTCGAACGAGAAGGGTAAAAAGGACAATCGAAATAAGAATTATTTTCCTTACAGTGGTGAAATGTTTATCCAGTACCGCGTAATAGACTGAATTTTAACGGGAAGCGTTTGCGCGATAACGTTCAGGATCGCATCGGTATTTTTCAGCGGGAACGTCCCGCTCAGGCGCAGCCCGGCAACGGCGGGATCGCAGCGCAGCACGCCGTTGCGGTAACGGGTTAGCGTGGCTATCACCTCACCCAGCGGTTTATCGCTGAAGCTCAGGATGTCCTTCGTCCAGCTTGTACTCTCGTCATCCAGCGGTTTCACTGCGCCAAACTCAGAGGCGCTGAACTGCAGGCTTTCACCAGCGTTCACGATGCGTTTTTGCGCGGGGGCACTGGCGAGAAGCACTTCCACAGCGTGCTGCTGAACGTCAAGCTGCGTGAAATTATCCTGCTGGCGGACGGTAAATTCTGTCCCTAAAGCAGTGAGCTGGCCCTGACGGGTCAGGACACGGAAGGGGCGTTGCAGGGCATCTTTCGCGGTAGTAATGGCGATTTCACCGTACCAGAGCCGGACGGTGCGCTGATGCGCATCAAAACGCACATCCGCCGCGCTTTGGGTATTCAGCGTGAGCAGGGAGCCATCTTCCAGTTGCTGACGGCTGACTGTGCCTTTGGCGGTGCGGTAATCTGCCCGCAGACCTTCGCCGGTTTCCGACTGCCAGAGCTGCCAGCCTCCGCCAGCGCCGAGCAACAGCAGTAATCCTTTCATCACGTGACGGCGGGTGAGGCGGGTATCGTGCAACGCCCGGCTGGCAACGTCGCCAGGCACACCGCCAAGCTGGTTGCGCAGGTTTTCAACCTGCTGCCAGGCCCACTGGTTATCCTGATCCTGTTCATACCACTGTTGCCAGCGCGCTTCCTGTTGTGGGCTGACGCGCTCGCCGCTTAGCACGGCATACCAGTGGGAAGCTGAACGCAGCGCCTGACGGCGGGAATCGGTTAACAAAGGATTCATAACCCATACTCCAGACGGAACAGCAGGCAGTGCTCGACGGCTTTCGCCACGTATTTTTTCACGGAGCTGATGGAAACACCGAGTTTGTGCGCAATCTCGCTGTATGTCAGACCATCCAGTTGCGAAAGCAGAAACGCTTCACGTGTTTTGCCGTTTAGCCCGTCCAGCATGCTGTCGAGGAGTTGTAGGGTCTCGAGTTGGCTTTCGCGTTCCTCAGGTGAAGGCGCTCCCCCCTCCGGCATAAGCGCCAGCATCTCCAGATACGCTTTTTCCAGCGCGTTTCGGCGAAACAGGTCCACCATCACGCGTTTGGCGATAGTGCAGAGGAAGGAGCGAGGATCGCGGATCGTCGAGAGCGTTTCGCTGACCATTACCCGCAAAAAAGTGTCCTGGGCAATGTCATCTGCATCAAAAGCAGACTGGAGTTTGCGCGTCAGCCAGCTTTTCAACCAGCCGTGATGTGTGCCATAAAGCGACTCGAACGTTAAGGAAGCTGTGGTAGTGGCGCGGTCAGACATGCGGAGTGCATCAAAAGTTAATTATCACGTAGTCATATTAATATGAGAATGGTTATCATTACAATTGGAAATAAAATTGTTTCCAATAGACATTTTTAACATGTTGTTTTTCTAAGTGTTATAAGGTAGGTATAAAATGGGATGGAGCCTCTGCTTCTGGCATGTGTCGGTCAGAATGACTCATGATGTGGTCTGCTATTATTGACATCCTCACTGCCCTAAAGGATGGGGATTTCGGTAATGATCTTACCCAGCAATAGTGGACACGCGGCTAAGTGAGTAAACTCTCAGTCAG
>ERZ773245.1034-NODE-1034-length-23320-cov-11.357662_pt1 | contig 23320 bp, 19 predicted proteins | sample MGYA00580988_ERZ773245 | MGnify/ENA primary metagenome ERZ773245 (study PRJEB29015, sample SAMEA2737792) | human gut metagenome | biome: human gut; feature: human-associated habitat; material: faeces | place: China | collected 2012 ... | reverse complement strand
CGGTTCAGATCGGCAAAGATGTCGACAAGGTCTTTCAGCGAACGACCAATGCGATCGAATTTATAGACAACAAGTGTGTCGCCCTCGCGGAGATAACTGAGACATTCCTTCAGCACGGGCCGCTCTTTAACTCCGGAGACCTTCTCGGAAAATATCTTCTCACAGCCTGCCTTCCGCAATGCGGTTATCTGCATATCAAGGTTCTGCTCTCGCGTCGATACTCTTGCATAACCGATATTACTCATGTGTGTAATTATTGATTGTGTCCAATAAAATCATCAACAATATTCTCAGGCAGTATCACGTATGGTTTCTTTCCATCAACAGGCTCATGCCTTAAAAACAAGGCATAGTAGACTGTATGTCCTTTGGTATAGGCGAAGTCTTTACTACGAGCTTTCAGGTCATCCAGCAAGCTTTCGGCATGCTCTTCTTTCGTCCATTTACATTCACCGATAAGAAGGCTCTTCTTGTCTATGGATTCTGCCACAAGATCAAGTTCTATTTGCTTGCCTTTAGCTACAGTACCCCACCATCTAGAAGCAACGTCCCATGTAATGCCGAATACTGTGTTTCCACTCACAGCATGTCTGCAAAGGCGTTCCCACTCTTTACCTGCGAAATCGGGATAATTAGAAGTAATATAATTTCTTACAACGTTATATCTGTTAAGTCCTATCATCGACCTTTCCGGCACGATGAATCGGTAATAGAAACTCAGAAACTCGTCTGAAATCTTGTAAAGGCTTTTTTTCGTTCTGCGTGGACTTTCACCAAACGGAATTTCCCTTTCGATGTATCCAAGTTTCACCAACCGATTCAAAGGTACGCTTAGGTCGGTTGCCTTGCGGCCCAACCGTGAGGCAATCTCAGAGACGCGGTTGGCTCCATTACCGATTAGTGACAGAATGGAAGATGCGATAACCGTTGTTGAAAGATCATCTGCAAGCAGTCTGTCAGGCTCGTCAAACAGAGTTCCTTCGGTGTTCGCTATCTGGCTCATGACAGCATCCATCATATTGCCATTTTCCTCACGTAGAACCCAATACCGTGGGATCCCACCCCATGCGGCGTATTCATCCACGATTTCATCGGCCGGCTCTTCCTTGAAAGCCTGTTGAAGAAAACGAATATGGAGAGGACGTAACTTGATGATGGTGCCGGCGCGACCATATAAAGGCTCAGAAGGATTGAGGACAATATCTTGCATAAGATGCTGGGAAGAACCACAGATTATCAAATGAAATGGGAATCTCCTCATATCAATGAACCTTTGAAGAATCGACGGAAGTTCCGGACAGGACTTTACCAAATAAGGAAACTCATCCAAGCATACAGTGAACATATTTTCTCCTTTGGCACGGTAGCAGAGTTCCGTAAACAGGCTATCCTAGTCCGTAAACGGCAACTTGTCAAAATTGTCGAACTTTGAGGATAAAGCCATGGCGAATAACCTTCTCTGTTGCGTTTGGTCACTCTTGTCGGCCATAAAGAAAAAATCATCCGCACCAAGTATTTTTTGTATGAGCGTTGATTTTCCAAGCCTACGCCTTCCGTAAACTACCACAAATGATGGTTCTTTCTTGTTCAAGGCCTTTTGAAGCCTCGCCATCTCCTCTTTTCTGTCTAAAAACTCCATAAGCACTATGATATTATAGAGTGCAAATATAATAATTTAAAATTATAATAGCAAAGAAGCGAGCATTTTTTGCAGTATTCTCCGTCTATATCCTTCACTTCATTTCACCAAAGAATAATCCCGAAAAGGTATAATTATTGTCTATTCATTCACGAACGCATCAAACATGCCATTCTTGGCAAAACAAAGCGGACTTTAAACCTGTTTATTTATTAACAATAAATAAAATTAGGTGTTTTTATTTACTGGTAATTAATAAATCACTATCTTTGCATAGAAAAATGGTTAAGATGATGATAGTAAAAGATATTTTCAAGACTCTTATCAAAGAGGGGCAGGAACTTCTGGAGAGTGTGGAACTCAATGAGCGCCCTTTCAATTTCGAGGAGAACGGCAGATACGTTCTTGTGGGTATCCGTCAGGCCGGAAAGTCATACATGCTATACCAGCGTGCAAAACAATTGCTGCGGGAAGGAACAGATATACACAATATTGTCTACATAGACTTTGATGACGAGCGGCTGTTGGGTTTCAGTGCCTCTGATTTTGACTCCATACTGCAAGCCTATTATTCGGTACGCTCTGAAAAGCCGATACTCTTCTTCGACGAGATACAGAACGTTGATGGATGGGAGCATTTCGCACGCCGACTGGCCAACCAGAAGTATCGTGTGTTCATCACCGGCAGCAACGCGAGAATGCTCAGCCGTGACATATCGACAACTCTTGGCGGTAGATATCTTGACGACAAGGTTCTCCCCTACTCTTTCGGCGAGTATCTCGGAGCCAAAGGAATCCGGCTCGATGATGGCTGGGAATTTGGCAGACAGAAGAACCTGGTGCAGCAGCTCTTCCGCGATTATTTCTATTGGGGAGGATTTCCTGAGCTGCTCCTGTACAAAAACAAGCGCGGATGGCTGAACAGCCTTTATGAGAAGATAATTCTCGGGGACGTTATCCAACGCAACGGCATCAAGAACGAACAGGCTCTGCGGCTTGCCGTAAAGAAGATGGCGGAAAGCGTGAAGCAGCCTATGGCATACAACCGGCTGGCGAACATGGTAAAGAGTACGGGGGTATCGACAAACACGGCATCAATGATTGACTATATGCGGTATGTCCGTGACGCGTGCCTGATGTTCACCATTGAGAACTTCGAGTCAAAATTCGTGGAAAAGGAGACCAACAAGAAACACTATTTTATGGACAACGGCCTTCTCAACATTTTCCTCACTGACCCAGAGTCATCACTATTGGAAAACATCTGTGCTATCGACCTTTTCCGCAGGTATGGCACAATAGACGACAATCTCGTAGAGCCGCGGCTGTATTTCTACAACCGGAACATCGAGGTGGACTTCTACATTCCCGAAGAGGATTACGCCGTACAAGTGTCGTTCTCACTCTCGAAAGAAGACACAAAGGAAAGAGAAGTAAAAGCCCTTGTTGGACTTAACAAGCTTCATCCGCTGAAGAAAGCCGACATTGTAACCTTTGACGAAGAAGACGCCATTGATGTCGATGAGCTGCGCATAGATGTCATCCCTGTATGGAAATGGCTGCTCAGAAAATAAGCCTTTCAAGTTCGATTTTGTTACAGTGCAAACTTCGTGATGGAATCGAACTTGAAAACTGTCCGCAGACCGAGGATGAATTCATAAAAAGGGAAGTTCGATTAAGGATTAAGTTTATCGAACTCAATACTTGACCTATTACGCATATGCGTAAATTAGCTTATAGAAATCGCATGATCTTGGATTTGTCAAGTTCTCTATGGAGGCTACTATGAAAGAAAGTAGATGGACTATATCTTTTGAAAAATCATCAATCCATCGAAATCTATATTGATAGATAGATTGATAGAATATTAATAGATAGATTAATAATATATTAATAGAGGGGGGCTAACTCTCTGATACACAATTTTCCCAACGATAATTTTGCCCCATCTTGGGAACATGTTTGCCCCATCTTGGGAACATGTTTGCCCCATCTTGGGAATATGTTTGCCACCATTTTAGGAACATGTTTGCACCATCTTGGGAACATGTTTGCCACCATTTTAGGAACATGTTTGCACCATCTTGGGAACATATTGCATGCTTATTCCTTTAAGATGTTACCAATACGGGGATTATTGATCAATGGTAAAAATATGTTTACATAAAACAGATAGATACTGTTTTGCGTTGCAAGAGTGCTTTCTTTGCAGTAAAAAGGTACTCTTTTAGTCCTCAAAAGGTGCTGTTTCAGAAGCTCAAAGAGTCTCTTTTGCAACCGGCTGTCAATCAGCGCTATATAAAAGCAATTTGTAAGGATAAAAGAGATACTGAATTTTGAAAATATTTTATATTATTTATAGTTTAATGGGGTTATTATGCATGAATTCAATTAACTTAAATGTTCCTTATAAAGTATTTTGCCCCATTTAGGGAACATGTTTACCTTCTTTCCCGCTAATTTTTGGAATATGCTTATTATCAGCACTATAAAAATGAAAAAATGACCATATATGGTATAGTTTAACTCTTTTTTAACACATATACTTGTTTTTTCTTCTTACCTTTGCAAAAACTAATAACGCATGGAAGTAAATTTTGAATCGTTTGAAAACATGCTTGCTGCTACAAGGGAAGTTCAAAAGCTTACCTATGCCTGGTTTTCAGCTCACGAAATGAGCAGAAAAACCGTCATGAGCATAGAGCATGGTGGAAATTATCGGATGAGTTCTCTGTTCCGCTATGTCCATCTAATGCGCTGTGAGATTATGCTGAACAACAAAGTGGTGAAAGATTATAAGGAATTAGGACCGAAGTTCAGACTATTGCGCGAACGCTTTCATGTGAACCGGGTGGAAATGTCAAAGTTGACGGGATTGAGTATGAATGCCCTTAACCAGATAGAGCGTGGCGGTGACTTCACCCGATCCACATTCGCAAAATATGGCTCACGTCTCGGTTGTTTCCTTACGCTCATGGTCCCTATAGGAGTTCCGAGTCCGTTTACAAGTAAACGCTATAGCAATTTAGGAGATTATTTTGTAGAGCATGGAGAAGAATAGAGATGACGCAAAGAAAGCCTTTAGAAGACTTTCCAAACTTACGTCAAAAGAGCTTGCCAAGAAAGATTCTGGTTCTTCCGTTGCCGATGGCGACGTGAAAATACTCATGCCCATGCAGGCTGCTTTGATGCATGCCGGGCTAAGTAAGATACAGCAAAACGTTGTTCTTGCGGTCATTGAAGGTATGAAGGAAGAATTGCAGACGGTGCTTTGGAGTAAAACTCATGGCTTTCAGCTTGACTTGTTCGCCGAGCAGGAGACGGCGGATGATCCACGCCCTATAAAGTTCAAATTATACTTCAAGAACTTTGGGGTTTCTGCAAAGCATTATTCTCAACTTGCAGAGGCACTTAAAGCAATGGCTACAATACCAGTTGAAATACCTACAAAGGGCACGGAGACGGGTATAGAGTATGTGTCAGTGACAAACCTTTGCCGTGTCTATATACCGAAGGAACAGACGTATAGAAAGTATTGCATTGTCTCGATGGAGAAGGATGTCGCAGAGATGCTGTCGAAATTTGACCTTGGCTATTTTTTTGTTGGCAGACTTGCCTCTTGGAAAATGTCAACAAAGTATAGTGAGAGACTCTATTGGTATGTGAAGGCGCATCTGAACCATGGTGGCGTAACCGTCAGCGTGCCTGAACTGAAAAAGATATTTGATGCTACTGATGTTTTTGTGAGATCAGGAAAATTTGAGGAAAGGGTACTCAAACCTGCTGCAACTGAGATAAAGAAATTGTTCCTGTGCGGTGAATGCGAATGCTGGTTTGAATATGAGAAAATTTATAATGACGGACGCAAACGGGGGGAGCCGGATGCCATCAAGTTCAAGATATACTCCAACAAAACTAACGAGCTTGGAGTTAAACTGAACTTGATAGAGGGAGGTATATATGCCGATATACGCGATACCATGCTTAATGATTTGCACCTGTCGGATTTCCTTATCGACAAATACATGAAGATGGTCAATGAGCAGAATAAGGAGAGCTTTCTTACTCAGCTCATAACATTGAAGATACAACTTGACGAAAAGGAAGAGAGCCAGAAACCAGTTAAAAAACGTGAGGCATATATTGTCAAGTCGATAAACAACTTTTTCAGCAATAAGCCTTGGGAGAAGGATGAAACTGATGGTGGGAGTGATTCTGCAGATTCGGCAGGCATAGACAAGTATGCAAAACTAAGCTATTCTGACCGGTGGGTTGAAATTCTACAAAAAATAAGTCATTACCGGAGTGTCGAACAGATGCGCGAGACTTTTGATAATGTAACCTTTGATTCGTTCAATCCACAAACGGGAAGACTTGTTCTTTGTTCTATAGGTCGCTCTGTATATGAGAAAATTGAGAATACGGAAGAGGACTTCAAACTTATGAAGGGGTTCTTAAAGGAATACTATAATTTTAGAATTTTCAACTGGCATGTGTTCAATACACGTGATGAGTACCTTAAGTATAAGCATGAGTCTGTAAATCTATAAATACACTGTCAAATAGAACCCCGTGGGAAGAAATGGTAAATGCCCTTCTCACGGGATTATTATGTATAGAATGTCAGTTGAACGCTACGTTATTATATAATATATTATTCAATATAAACGATAATGTATTATCTAACATAATGTATAATTTATAATATAATATCTTGTATGATGTAATATATAAGATATTGTATAGTGTACCTTTATTCTGCGTTCTTTCTCGCACGAAGTTCACGTGCCTTGCGTGCATTCTTCTCGCGATTTTGAATTTCCTTTTCCGTTGGAGGAGTGTAGTGAATGCGATTGAGGAACTGCTGCATGACGCTGTCACCATCATAATCGCTGATAAACGTCTCTATGAGTGCAGAGACAATGGAACGGGCAGAAAGGCGGCGGTGATACTTTTTGACAAATTCCTGAAGTTTCTCCGATACATCAACGGGAATGGTAACGGCCTGACAACTTCCAGATATTCGGTCATACCGCATGAAGTTTTCTATAAGCGTGCCTGCAAGTTCGTCATTAAAGGCTTGAATGGTAGCTTTGGTTGCCTTACGCTTTGACCTTGATGTCTTCTGAACTTTGTCCTTATTAGTTTGAACAGCATCTCTCTGCTCTGGAACTGTATTGTCAGTGACAGTTGTGGAATCGGCTCCGGTCTGCTTGGTTATATATTGCCCTAAATCCAATGGGCTGTCAGTACTTGCTTTTTTTGACATAATGTTATATTTTATTACGCATGTGCGTAGTGATTTGGAATTATGAGTTGTCTACTATCTGTAATATCTTGTCGAAGCTGAAACCAATGGCTTTCTTCTGATATGTGTCGAGATCGTGAAGTGTGGAATAACGCTGAACGGCTATGCCCTCTTTGATGCGTGGAACAACAGTGCCAATCTTTCCGAGAATGTCGATGGTCTTGGCACGAGCTTCCAGCTCTTCTTTTTTACCGGCATTGGTCTTCACCCTATTAGGAGCAAATATTATCTTTGCCTTAACACCCATGCTCTGTAATCCTCCGACAAATAACCCCGTTCCGTCCACTGAGTCATCGTCATAGGACAGTGGCACGACTACATGTGTAGCGTTGTCAAAGATGGGTTTCAGCGCCGGTGCCTCAAAGTTGCCCGGGCAGTCGATGAGTACATATCCTGGAACACTTTTCAGATTCTCCATGATTTGCTCAACATCTTCTGGCTTGCGTGATGGTAGCTGTATCACCTGCCATGGCTCCTTTGAGTCTGGTTCAATTTTTTTTTCACGCAGTCTGTGCCGGAATAAAGACTGTTGGATGTCGGCATCGACAACGGCCACAGGCTTGCCGTTCTCATGAAGGTAGCTGGCAAACATGGCGCAGACTGTTGTCTTCCCTACCCCACCCTTTAGGTTGGCAAAAGCTATGATTCTGTTCTTCTTCATTTCTGTTAATATGGATTTGAATTCCGATGGCAAAGATAATAAATTTATTTTGTATTATATAACGTGATATATAATATGATGAATAATATAATATTTATTAACTTATACAGTATAACATATAACATGATAGGTAATATGATATATATTATATATATTTACGTAATATGTAATATAAATAATAAGATAATATAAAATATGTATTATAACATAATATATAATGAGTGTTATAATATAATATATAAGTAAACGTATATTATAATATATAACATATTATATAATATATTAAATAGTGTATCGCGCTTTCAATTAGAATTCTTATGTTTGCCACATTACTCATATGAGTAGTACGACAATGTGAAATGGTAAAAACGTTGTGAGTTTCGTAGGTGCGCATTGGGTTGTCTTCTATCATCAAATGTATTTTTAAAGAAAAAGTATAGATTGTTTGCATATGTGGAAACTAATGCTTAACTTTGTGCAGAGGATTATCGAACGAAAAATCCATAACGTAATATGGATTTTAGACTTCGCTTAAAAATCCAGATTACGCCAAAGGGCTGTCTGCCCTTTGGAAACCCGACTGGGAGTGACCCTCTCCCAGACCCTCCGCTCAGGGCATCTGCCCTAAGAACCTGACAAGGGGATGACCCTTCCCCTTGACCTCTCGGCAGGATTTCACCCTGCACCCGACCAGAACGGATTTCTGGACTATCTGAAAGGAAGAACTATGGATGCTCTAAAACCCAAAGCAGCCGTTCACGGCCAACCACAAAAAGCATTCTCAAAAAACGCATCTGACGAGAATGAAAGATGGCGTTGGGAGCAGGAAATGTATGCTCGAAAAAATGCAGATCTTGATAAGAATAATCACTATGACTATAGTAGAAAAAGATTGAATTTCGAGATTGTCAAAGGTGAAATAAAGCCTCTTGGTTTGCAAGATAAACGACTTCATGAACGCCTCCAAGACAAACTCGAAGAGCTTGGATTCAAGTGTTACAAAGATGGTGCACAGAACATGCCGAATTCTTGTGTTGACTGGGTGTTCTCAGGAGACCATGATCGTATGTGCGAGATGGCCTTTGGCGCATCCTACAAGGATATTGACTACACGGCAGAGAAAGACAATTCAGAGGCTGTAAAAAACACTGATGCCTATAAGTTCACTGCCAGTGGCTACTCGCTAGGTGCTATGCCCAATATCTATCAATGGGCTTTAGACAGCTATCGCTTTGCCTGTGAAAAATGGGGAGAGGACTATATCATCGGTGCCGAAGTGCATCTCGATGAGACAACACCACACATGCACCTGCTGATGGTACCTGTCGCCGAACGCAAAACCCGTGGCCGGACAAGTACAAAGTATCAGAAAAAGTCGGATCCGTCCGTCATCATCAAGAAGAAAGAGTATGAAACTCTCTCCGATGCAGAGAAAGCCAATTATGCTCCTGTGACGAAAGCATCAAAAAAGTTAGTGAGTTATTCAGGTGTGTTCGGTGATAACTATGGGGAGCGCAAGCAGTACATGAAAGATTTCCATACTGAATATCATGAGAAGGTGGGGCAAAAGTATGGATTGGAGAGAGGTGACGACCTGGATCTTCTCGATCCAGAGGAGCGACGCAAGCGCAGGCACATGCGGAAGGACCAGCTTCATGCCGTGCAAGAGTATGACAAGAAACTGGTCGAACAGGCCGAGCGCAACCAAAACCTGGAGCTGCAGCGAGATGAATTAGATAGAGCTATCAAGGACAAACAGAGCAATGCTGCCAAAATAGACAAAGCCATAGAGAAAATTAATGCAACCTTGGCTAATGTCAAGGAAGAGCTTGCTGCAGCAAAGGAAGATATCATCGTTTATTCCTATGAAGCACAAGAAGCCGAAAAACGGCGAAACAATTTAGATGTTGAAAACAGCGAGTTGGAGGAGTCGATTCGGTCAAAAAGCAATCACCTCAATTCACTGAAAAAAAAGATAAAGTTACTTCCTACAGAAGAACAGCTTAATGAGAGGGAACGCAGAAATAACTCCACTCCTGCACTTGCTGAGATTATTGATCGGGAGAAGCGTGACAAGGCTGTACCTTCACTTAACGATATTGTCACTCGGGAGAAAAGAGACGCAGCTGTCCCATCCTTGGCAAGCATCATGGAGAGAGAAAGGCGGAATAAATCCGTGCCGTCTCTTGAAGGCATCATCGCTCGAGAGCAGCGTGATAAGGCTGCGCCTTCTCTTAACGATATTATCGCCCGGGAGAAAAGAGACGCGGCTGTCCCATCCTTGGCCAGTATTATGGAGAGAGAAAGACGGGATAAATTAGTACCTTCTCTTGATGACATCATCGCTCGAGAACAGCGTGATAAGGCTGTCCCTTCTCTTAACGAAATTGAGAGACGTGAGGAAAAGGTAAAGAATAGTAGAATAAGCTACTATAAGTCCTTTGTTTTGCCTAAAGTTGACGATAAATTAGATGCTTCCGTAGAACTTTCAACAACTAATAAAACGGCAGTTTTTGCAGCTGTTAATGGAGAGTGGCTGAATGGTGTCGTTCTTACTAAAGAGCAGATTGAAGACTATAATGACGGATATGCAACTGCGGAGCAGCTGGCTGCTCTGCTATTGTCGCCAAAAATACTGAAAAAAGTAGATGAAATACAAACGGCAAAAACCAAGCAGGAAATAGATAGCCTACAGGAAAAGAAACTAAAATTAGAAACTGAAATAGCAGAGTTGAAAAAACAACAAAGTGAGATTTTAAAGGTTTACAATACCAATAAAGAACTATACGATAAGTTTAGTAAGGAGTATGCTGATTATCAGAATCTTGTTAAAACCATGATTACGGCATTTGATTATAGGGCTAATCTGTTGCCGGGCGCATTCCAAGCTCTTATTGAGTCTGAGGGCATTCCAGAACGAAGTGAATATGATGAGAGACCATCTTTCACGGGATACAGATGGGGCAATGGAAGGCCGTATGTACAGATCCATACTATCCCTGACCATACTACGTACATAGGCATAACGCAAGAAGACTATCAGAGGCTTGAAGAGGGTCGGACAACTATCTGGGAGTTTGTAAATAGGCAATATGCTCCGATTGCTGTAAAGAGTTCCCTCAATCTCGAACAACAATTCGGTATCAACAGAGGAAGTGGAATTAGAAGGTAATTATAGCTATGCTAAAAAAGAGTTACGGCAGCCTCGGTTGTTACCTCAGACTCGTTCTGAGGAACACCACGGGGCTGGCGTGGCACCCTATGTTTATCTAATATTTCGGATATTTGTCCCCCATGATTTCCTTGATCCTTGCTTCAAGGTCAAACTTTGGGTCGTGCTGCTTAATGAACAGGAGATACTTCACAAGAACCGTTGAAGTTCCTCCACCATGTTCTAGACGATATACCCCCTCGTACCGCTCGCCAATTGACTTTGCAACTGCATTAATTGAAAGTTGCTTGTGGTTATCATCGAACTCGCCATATTCGTTTGTCCCAAAGCCCTCTCTCCATGAGGACAATGCTATCCCAACTGCCGACATAAGACTCATATTGCGATAGTCCTTAGTCAAATTCTTGTAAGTTGCCTGTGCCATACTATTACATTTCAATTCACATTACAAAAATACTAGTATTTTGCTTCAAAAGTTCCAAAACTATTTAAAAAAATATTGTTTTGGCACTTTTCCTTATTTTTGTTTTCTCATTGGATTCAATTTTCTCATTCTTGACATACTCTCATCCTTTCAGGGGTGAGAGTATGTCAAATATCGCAACAGCAAAAGCTATCTAAGGGCATTAAGGGCAATTCTATTCCAAATATCATTTTAATTACTATGTAATATGGAACTATCAACTCTTTCATCAATGTTCTTTTGGGTAAATGGAATGCGTTTTCCAAAATTAAAAGTATATGCAATCGACAGGTTATAATAATTATAAAGTCTGTGATTTAATATATCACGCTGCTCTTCATAATACTCGGAAAGTATTTCTTTTCTAATGTGACGATTATAGAATGGTGCAAATGCATTGAAGCTGATTAATAAATTATCTTTACTATATGAAACTTTAAAATTATAGTTGAACGGCTGTTTCACTACTTCCAGCGAATACTTGTTAAGCTCTGACTTGGCAAAGTTGATACCGCTCATAAAACTCCAACTTTTATTGAACCATTGCAACCTTATGTTTGCTGTAAAGTTGTTGTGTGACCAATGTTCTGACAATGATATATCTGTTTTCTGGTAAGAAAGGCTGCTGCTGATGCTAAATGAATTAGGCAAGCGAATGCTCGCGGCAAGCATTGCAAGCAAATCCTGATTATGTCCATCGTTAGCAAACGTCTGGATAATGGTTTTGCCTTCTCTTTCATAGCTATAGCTTACTGGATTATGCGAATAGCTATACTGCATGATGGCTGCCATATTGAGAATTTTATATTGCCAGGAATAATAAATGGAGCTTTCTATGTCATGAGACTTTCTGATATTAGGATTTCCTTGCCGAATCAGGTATTGATTGACGGATACAGGCGTGTTGTTGATGGTTGCCATGTCATAATTTGAATTTACGTACATGAAAGACCATTGCAATGCGCTGTTGTGAAGCTGATAGCTTGCCTTTAGATTCACTCTTGGAGTAAGTTGCCGGAACTGTTTACTGCCGGTTAAATGATACTGGTAATAGTCACCCCCCCAACCTGCTTGAAAAATAGATATTGTTGTTGATAGGAAATTTACCGCTGATGAAGATCAGTGCTTCGTTTTTCCAAAGGCGTTTGTTCTGAGTTACATCATAAATGTAATCTGTATTGTAATGCGTGTAGTAATCAAACATTTCTGCCGTAAAAGAGCTCTTCTTATATTTCAAAGTATAAATGGCTCCGGTGTTGAAAGAATTGACATTCTCATTGCATTTGATGGTATAATGATATGCCGATTCCTCATAGGAATAGTTATTATCATTATTAAGGTGCCTGGCATGTATACCTAAAGAGAGGTTTCCATTCTTACCCGCTGGAATATTGGCATTCAGGTCTACTTTCGGTGAATAGGATTTGTCTGCGGCATTTGACATGAAGGCATTAGTCTGGCAGGGACTTATAGAAACGTCACCATAAGTTTTATTCCCCGGATTCTTGATGCCGACAAAGGTGAACTTACCGATCCAATAGCTCTTATCGGTTTGGTGAGAAAACTGAAATTGGGCATAACTGGTACGTTTCTTATCTTGTTGCACAAAAGATGAATACCGGTCAATCTGGAAGTCAGCGAAATTATATTTCTCATCTGTTTGATTACAATGACAAGCTTATCAGTGCGATCAATTCTTCTTGGAAATCTGCTGCCACAGCGTCTTGTCGCTGATAACGATATGGGCAGAGACATTCAATCCCGGATGTACGTTGCTGCCATTAGAACGGATGTTGGTCTTAGCGGTAAAATAATGGTTTCCGTATACGACGAGCAGCTTGTCGTTGTGGCTGGTGACGGAGCACACGATTGGGGCATTGTCATTGTCCTGCCCTTCTAAGGTGATGCGTGCCGTGCGCGGCGCATTAAAGAGATAGAGATATTTGTAAGGTACAAGGAGTTCTACCGAGTCGTTGCTCGTTACCTTGCCCTGCGCCTCTATCGTGATGGGATAGCGGATGGTGTAGAAAGCGATGCCAAGGGCGATGACGACAAGGGAAATGATCAACGTACCGGTCCGCACAAGGGCTGGAGGCACCTGCCCGATGATGTGACGCACCTTCTCGCTCCGCAATTCTATGTTGTCTGTTTCATTCTTGTTGCTGTCCATATCTCAAAGTCTTGTTGCGGTTGGTTGTATCTTTTTTCGTTTGCTCTTCTGCTAAGCGATAGCAAATGACTTTCGTCAGTTCCCTAACTCTAACTGATTCTTGACAAGATTGTAGTATGCACCACGTTCTGCTGTCAGCGTCTCATGATTGCCCGTCTCGACAACCTTGCCGTGGTCGATGACGAAAATCTGGTCAGCATTCCTGACCGTGCTCAGGCGGTGAGCGACGATGACGACGGTCTTGCCACGGTAGAACGTGTCGAGGTTCTCCACAATGGCACGCTCGTTGTTGGCATCGAGCGAGTTGGTGGCTTCGTCGAGGAAGATGTAGTCGGGATTCTTGTACACCGCACGTGCGATGAGGATGCGCTGCCGCTGCCCCTGGCTCAGTCCAACACCGTCACGGCCTATCTTCGTGTTGTACTTCAGTGGAAGCGACATCACATAGTCGTGGATGCACGCTATCCGTGCGGCCTTCAACAACCGTTCCTTGTCGATGTCGCTGTCGTCAACGGCAATGTTTCTTGCTATGCTTTCCGAGAAGATGACACCATCCTGCATGACCACGCCGCACTGGCGCCGCCACCATTTCTTGTTGAGCGTGTTGATGTCCGTGCCACCAATATTGACTTGCCCCTCCAAGACAGGATAATAGCCGAGCATAAGCTTGACGAGCGTCGTCTTTCCGCTGCCCGAGGCTCCGACGATGGCCGTCACTTTCCCATTGGGGATGCGTATCGTCACGTCGTCCAAGGTCTCGCGCAAGGCGTGAGGGTCGTACTTGAACATGATGTGCTCGATGTCGATGCCCTTGGTGTTGTCGGTTAGCGAGGTTCTGAGACCATTCTTCCCATTCTCGTCCTCGGCGCGGTGAATCTCGTTGATACGCTCCAAGCTAATCTTCACATCTTGTAGAGAATAGAAGAAGTTCATCAGTTGCTCAACAGGCGAATTGAGTTGCCCGATAATGTATTGCACGGCAAGCATCATACCAAGTGTCATTTGCCCATGAATCACAGCGGTTGCAGCTACTACCGTGATAATGATGTTCTTCACCTCGTTGATGAGGATACTGCCGGCCTCCTGCGTCTGCTGCAGCTTCAGCGATTTCATCTGCACCCCGAAGAGGTCGGCTTGTGTATCTTCCCACTCCCAACGCCTACGCTGCTCGCAGTCTTGCAACTTTATCTCCTGCATGGAGGTAATAAACTCATAGGTTTTGTTGTTGTTGATGGCTTGCTGCTCAAAGAGTTCGTAGTCGAGTACCTTTCTGCGTCTGAGGAAGAGCGCAAGCCAACCGCCATAGAGTAGACTGCCAAGCATAAAGATTGTAAAGACAAGCCAATTATAGGACAGCAGTACAATGCTGAACACCACAAAGGTAAAGATGGAGAACACGATGCTGAGTGTCTGCTGTGTCAGGAACGTATTTACACGGTTGTGGTCGTTCATGCGCTGCATAAGGTCTCCCATCAGTTTAGTGTCGAAGAACGACATGGGTAACTTTAAGAGCTTGATGAAGAAGTCGCTTACCAATGAGATGTTAATGCGTAGGGAGATGTGGAGCAGCAGCCATCGACGAATAAAGTCTATGGCAGTTCGACTAATGGTAAGCATCAGCTGTCCTAAGAGTATCAGCCAAATAAAACCGATGTTTTGATTCTTGATACCGACATCTACAATGGTTTGTGTGAGGAATGGCAAGATAAGTTGTAACAAGCTTCCCACAAGTAAGCCTAAGACTATCTTCCAAAAGTACTTGCGATACTTCTTGATATAACTAAAGAGGAACTTAAATGATCGTTCCTCTGTAGGCTGTTCGTTTATCTGATTCTCATAAAATGCAGTCGTGGGCTCTAAAAACATTGCAATACCTTTTTCCTCACCGCCCGACTGCGTGCTAATCCAATGTTTCTTGAACTCTTCAAGATTATATTTTACAAGTCCCTTGGCAGGATCAGCAATATAAAAGGCTTTGCCTTTCATCACTTTATAAAGCACCACGAAGTGATTTTGGTTCCAGTGGAGAATACATGAACTATTATTCTTCTCTAATACCTTTATTGTCGTTTTTATACTTTTTGAAGATAATCCAAGTTTATTCGCAGCGCAACTTATCCCCAACAAAGACACTCCCTCTGTTGTGGCAAAACATAAGTTTTCTATATAGCTTATAGAATATTTTTTGCCAAATGATTTACATATCATTTGTAGACAAGCAATTCCACATAACATTGAATCTGCTTGATATACTATTGGATATCCCATAAAAATAACCCTTATAATGATTTCTTACATTCTGTTCTTCTGTGCTTGCCCCGCACCTGTACCTTTATACTTACTATTGCGCAGGTTGAATTGATACTTCACAGACAACTGCACATAGCTGCAAGAATAGTTATCGAATTCTGTCCAATTATTTGGTCCAGAATAGAGCGTAAACCTTTTGTTGTTCGTGCCAAAGATGTCGTAAGCGTAGAAAGAGATGGTAAGGCGGCCCTTTAAAAGTTGCTTATAGGCTGAGAAGTTGGTAGCAAAAGCTGCTTTACGGAGATAAATGTTGCCATCGCCTCCTCGGGTGTTCGCCTGGAAACCAAGTGAGAGTGTAGCCCATTTGGTATCAAAAGTATTTGTGATGTTAAAGTTAATCAAAGGCGCGTTGATGTTATTGCCATCGCTAATATCCATCTTATACCATTGTTTTGATAGCTGGGCATTGAACGAAAGCTGATAAATTCCAATCTTAGGTTGCAGTGAAAGATTGGATACAAACTTATTATAACTAGGCATATTGACAGGATTCAGAATCAAAATACGAGGGTCGTTGTTGTAATATCTTGACAGATAAGCTATCTCGTTCTTGTAATGTTGTACCATAGAGGTGAAAGTTATCCACTTCCAAGACAAGGAATAGCTGATGTTTTTAGTAAACGTTGGGCGCAAAAGTGGGTTCCCGCCTTCGTATGTAAAGCGGTTATCGTATTGCACACCAGAGCGTAGGTCGCTATAACCAGGACGGCTTACATCTACGCCATACGATAGTTGCATTTGTGTTTTGCCCACAGGCATAGACAAGGCGACGGAAGGGAAAATATCATTATACTTCTTGCTAGCCTCTTCTTGCAGCACATCGTAGTCGTAAAACTTAAAATTGAGATACTCGTAACGCAGACCTGCCTGAACAGAAAGTGCCCCTATTTGGCGAGAATAATCTACCATTACGGCTTGCATGATTTCGCTAATATGGTTACTAACATTGCTAACTTTGTTTTCGGGCAGTACTGAATAGTATTCCTTTCTGTTGGTTTTGCTACCTTCGACACCCCATGACAGGATGCCATTCCATACGGGATAGGACAAAACTAACTTTGACGCCATGAGCCTGTTGTAGGTACGGCGATGCGTATTCACATCTTCTATATGCTGAATAGCGTCCGTTCCTGTGTAGGCTTCATGGGTGTCCATAGGTTCTTTCTTGCCATACCACATATAATCAGTATTAAAATCTATACCGAACTTTCCCAATTTCCCGTAATAGTAGAGGTTGCTTCCAAAGTTTTTCGATCGGGCTGATGAATGATATTCACTAAAAGTTCTCTCATCCAAATAGCCGTTTTTTAGGATGGCGACATCGCTTGTTCCTTTACCTCCATTGTGAGCATAGCGATCATAATACACGCTGGCACCAATGGAGTTGCTATCGTTTAGCAAATAACTTGCCGACAGTTTGCCATAAGGATTCACATTCTTATAGGTCTGAGCAATGTCGGTTATTTGTAGCCAAGAGTCACCTGCAAGGGTGTGTTGGCGCATCTGTTTATCGTCAGGGCGCTTATTAATTTCGCTAAAAAGATAGACATTGAAGTCCCAATGGGTGGTTTGATTGCTAAGGCGCAGTACATCGGTCCACGTCATTTGATATTTTTCGTTAAGCCGTGAAGTGAACTGATTGCTTATACCCAAGTTCTTATTGCGGTTGCGGTGAGTAATAATTCGCAGTACACAGGTGGTGGCTGCTGGGTATTTTGCGCCTGGGTTGCTAATAACCTCCACCTTCTTAATGTCTTCTGGTCGAAGGGTTTGCAGCTCGGTGGCACTCTGCATGGTTCGCCCATCAATATAGATTAGCGGAGTACCTCGACCTAAAACCGTGATACTCTCGTTCTGTACCGAAACCATTGGTACAAGATTGAGCATTTGATAAATCGAACTTGTCTTCTCAAGAATGGTGCCAGCAATATTTGTCGTCATGCTTTCACCTTTCAGTACAGTTTTTGGAAGGGCAGATTTCACCACTACCTCTTGCAGCATTTTAGAGTCAGATTCAAGCGTTATAGTAATATGTGCTTGCTCTGTATAGTGTGTGTAGCAAGTTCTATAGCCCACAAACGATGTTTTAAGGATGTTGCCTTTCTCAAGTTTTTCGAGTTTAAAGGCTCCGTTCTCATCACTTATAGTACCGCCTAAGAGCGTAGAATCCGTTTCAGAAAGCACGGCAATATTTGCAAATGAAACAGGCTGTTGCTTTTCATCTACGATTTTCCCCGTAATTTCCTGTGCCATTGCCTGTAAAGAGACAAAGGCTAATATAGCTGTAATTAGACTTTTCATTTTAATCATTTTAAATGAAGTGGAGATTATTGGCTCTTGTATGTTATCGGCTCTGCGGACATCCTTGTAGGAAGTGCGCTGGTCACGGGTCTTCAGCGCCTTGCAAATGCTATGTATATATCTGTCCACGACCTTACAACCGTCATGGATAATATCAACATCTACGGGGTAGCGCACCTCTGCGTTGGCACACGTGGCATCCATCTTCAACACTCCTTTATGGAGTCGGCCTTTCGTGTCCTTGAACTCCTTGGCGAAAGTATCGTCCCCTACACTGTCTATCATGTTCTCTTCCTTGCTGGCTCCGTTGCCATTCTTTGCTCCGGCATTCCCGTCATCGGCCTTGTCCTTACGCTGTTCCGCCTCGGCCCTGCGCCTTCTCTGCTCTTCAAGCAATCGGACGGTCATTTCGTTTATTTCCTCGTCGGTGATGCGCTTGCGAACTGTGACAAACAGCGAGGGATCAAAAATAGGCTGGTCGGTCAACTCCGACAGACCACACATATATTGCAAATAAGGATTCTCCTGGATAATCCTGATGATCTCCTCATCAGAGAGACTCATCTTGTGCTTGATAATCATCGCTGCAATGACCATACTGGCTGGCTTGTTGCATGTGACCTTGTCCTTGTTATGCAGTTTGGAGTTGTATACCTTCTCCAGTTCGGCCCAAGGAAGAGTATCGCCGAGTACGACCCAACGGTTGGACTTGTCAAGATCGTCAAGCGACGACTGGAAGATGTCCAGCGTCAGTTGTCTGTTTTTATTCTGCGACCTATACTTCATCTTCTTTCTTCTTAACACTTCAAAGATACAAATAAAATGTAAAATCGCCAAATAATAGTTTTATTATCCTCTGAATATCAGAGTGTTTTATTTATTCAGTGAACACTAATTAGTTGCTTTATTGATTAACCTAGTTTTGCCCTCACAATAAGAGACTGCATCATAAAAGGTTTGTCCTTCGAAAACAGGCCTGAGTCGACAATTTTTCATAATGCAGTGCTGATTTAATCTACAATCCTTGCAATCTTTTAGATCACTAAGCAAGGTGTTTCCTCTATATGCGTTCCACTTAGGACTTTTCCAAATATCACAAATATTATTTGATAGGAGGTTACCTATTTTACATTCGGTATGTCCAATGCCAAAAACACAAGGATATACATCGAAATTTTCATCCAATGCAAATATGGAATTTCCAGCAGAACAAGCTATCCTATCTCCTTCCGTTGTGGTCTTTATAGTAGAGTCGTCTGCTAAAATTAGGCGTTCACCATATTTTGTTTGTTTTCTAGTACAGATTTTTCGTACAAAATTATTCTCAGAATCATTTAATACTAAATTAAGATTATTAGTCGCTCTTCCAATTGGCCTTAGGCGACTAACAAACAGGGTGTTTGCATTTAAATCTCCTAAAACATAGTCTATTAGATTTTCTATCTCTAGAATATTTCTTTTGTTCGCAGTACAAGTGATACTAAACGTTACCTTGCTTTTGCTCAATTTTTCAAGTATCTTTTTTAGAGACAAAAAAGAACCTCTTCCACGAATAAAATCATGCGTATAACTACTAGTCCCATCTAAAGAAATACCCAATTGGATGTTGTTATCTTTTATTAATTTTATGCGCTTCTCATTTAGTAAAAGCGCATTAGTCAGAATCATTGTTTCAAAATGAACCTTGCCTAACAAAATCAACAATTCGTCAATATTTGGATGAGCGAAAGGTTCACCGCCTGTAATTTTTAATGTTTTTATCTCAGCTATTTCAAATTGATTTACAATCTTGTTCAATTCTGAACTTGTAAAAGTTCTTGTCTGAAATTTAGGTGCAGAGCCTTCAAAACAATGTTTACATGAAAGATTACAGTGTTTGGTAATAAAGAATTCGACTCTTTCGGGATGAAGCATTGTCCCTAAAGGTAATTCTTTATCTGTCAAGTCATACTTCGCTATTTCTGTCGGAATTTGTTCTATAGGAACTAAAAGATCAGCAAACTCCTTACGCTTTAATAACTGAAAAAAATCACTCAAATCAATATCATATTTTCTTCCTTCATCTTCTATATAAGAAATAGGTATGGATTGATGAAAAAAATACCTCAAAATATAATACAACTTACATGAAATGTGATAGGTCTTCAAGGAAACCTTATCATATAGAGAGTAATTGCCATTTAACTCCTTTCTAAGAGTATAATTATAGTTAAGATGATAATTCATAATGTAATTTCTAAAATGTCTTGGGAAAGATGTCTTTCCCAAGACAACATTGATACTTTATCTCAAAAACCTTGATTAAGGCTGAGACTTAATTGGCTTTGTGGTATCTGTAGAATCTTTCACAGTTCCATTGTCACTACAACATTTCAGCGCATATCCATGACCTGAAGCAGCCAGCTCTTGAATCGTAGCATGAACACATGCTTCTCCTGCTTTAACTAACTCAAGCTCTTTTTTATCGAGCTCTTCAAAAAAAGATTGTCTCATTTTTTTATTTCTAATTGCCTTCTTATAGCTTCCGGCATTGCTCCTTTTGGCAGTTTGGTCTGTTTTATTATCTAGTCGACTTGATTATTTCTGTTGCAAATATATTTGTATATCCAAATTTTTCCAATACACAAAAGTGTAATTGTGAGTTTGTCAGCTTAAGCATTACACAAAAGTGTAGTCAAGCAGCCTCACAAAGCCCGCCATACTTAGAGAAGAAGCCCTTGATACCTCTTTTACTGGAACATACAGGAACAGTCTCCGATGTCAGGTAGTCTATGGATTTTCCTATTTGGCGTGTGCCAAACCCCAAGACCTTCATTACTTTCAGTAGTTTGCTGTCAATCTCTGCTATCATATAGCTGTACTTGTCCTCAACTATCGGCTTTACTGCCAATGCCATTAACCGCTTGAATAATGTCAATGTGGACATCCCCGAATCCTTTGCAACGGCAAAACGTCCAATATGCCAATAGTTATATTTTGCTTCCTTATGTATAGCAGATAAAGGGTTTATACCATATACCTTTTCTATTGGAAGAATCTTGTGCTTATCCCAATGGAAACTCCTGATGCAGCCAATCATTTTCCCAGAGGAATCTCTTGCAATGTAGATATGAGATTTGTCGTCATACAGATATACCTCTTCTTCAAGCACGGATTTAATATCTTTGTTTATATCTTCCTCTGTAAATGAATACATGTGGTGGGAGTAATTCTCCCTGACTACGAAATCGGCGATTTCATTCAGACTGGATTTATCTGCCATGAATATATCATACTCGTTGAATGACGCGACTTTCTTTTCCATAATAATCCTTTTATAGTTATTTTATACGGCAAAAATAGGGGCTCTTTAAATATGGAATACTACACTTTTGGGTAATTTTCCTTTTTCTGCTTTACTTTTTACACTTTAGTGTAGTCTTTTGATGTCATTCCGAAAAAAATAAGTATTTTTGCCATCGATTAAGTAAAGGACCTAATATATTCATCATATGACAGATGTAAAAGACTTCTTTATCGCATCGAATACTTTACGCAATGCACCGGACTATGACTCAAATGTACTGTCCACACTGATTCATACCGTAGAGGCTTTTGCGCGTGTAACCTATCAGAGCGTTTACTTGATAGACTATTATAAGCAGGAGTTTCTTTATGTATCAGATAATCCTTTGTTCCTTTGTGGTCATACGGCAAAGGAGGTGAAGGAGTTGGGATATAGCTTTTATTTGGAACACGTGCCGGAGGAAGAGCAGAAAATGCTCGTGGAGTTGAACAGCAGTGGCTTTAAGTTCTTTGACACCTTCGATGATATTGACAAATACCAGTGCTCTATGTCATATCATTTTCATCTGAACAGTGGGGCAAAGAGCAAACTAATCAACCACCAACTTACTCCCATTCTTTTGACCGATGAGGGCAAGATATGGATTGGTATGTGTGTCGTATCGCTGTCCTCACATAAAACAGTGGGACATGTAGAGTTTCATAAGAAAGGACTCAGCAACTATTGGAAATATTCCTTCGACAGCCATCGGTGGAAGGAATGTGAAGGAGTGTCACTCAAAGAAGAAGAAATTGAGGTGCTGCGGTTATCGGCAGCAGGGCTTACCATGACGGAAATAGCGGATAGGATGTGCCGTTCATTGGACACTATTAAATTCTATAAACGCCACGCCTTTGAAAAGTTAGGCGTGGCGAATATTACAGAAGCTATTTCAAGGGCAACTTTAAACAAATTGTTCTAAAACGATATTTCACTTTACTGCAAAAATGAGGAGAAATAGAATTTTGGAAAATAGTTCACAGGTTTTCCTGTGGCAAGATTGTATATTGCCGTTGTACACAGTCCTGCTGCAATCCATGATGCTATGGACAGTTGCGGAGGTGGGAGCATTTCGCTTTCTTCCCTGTATTGAGTAACGATTTTATCCAACCATTCTTTTGGCTGATTCCAGAAAGCCCCGTGCCCGATTACATACTCAGCCACCTTTAGCTCAAATCCCTTAGGCTCGTCTGCCAGTTCGGATAAAGAATGTCCCAATGGGTCAACAACCGTAACAAAACCTGCCCATCCAAAATTATATGGATGGAGTACGGGGATTTTTCTTTCTTTGCAGATTTTGTCAAAAACAAAAGGGGTTTCATCCTTGAAGTCCAATGCATTGATGGCTACATTATGCCCACTCAGCATATCTTTTATGTTGTCAGGGACCAGGAACTCCGTATGGTAATCTATCTGCGCATTTGGATTGATACTTAGCAAACGTTCAGCCAAACACTCTGCCTTATATTTACCAATTTCATTGTCCGTATAGTTCTGCCTGTTTAGGTTGCTTTTCTCAACCTTATCACCGTCAACAATGGTAATATGCTCAAAACCAAATCGCAAAGCACATTCAGCCACGATACTGCCTATACCTGCACCACCAAGGAATATTTTGTAATCCTTGATCAAACTTTGTTCTTTCTCGCTCACATAGAGCCTGTTTCTACTGTATCTATCTTCCATAACTAAATATTTATTATTTGTGGCAAAAGTAAATGCTCAAACACTTATATGCACTACACAAAAGTGTAAAAAACTCTCATTCTACTGATTATTTTAGATTTTATAACATACAATAGTTACATCAAATTGATACATTTGCTGATATTTAATTTTCATTACGAACGTATCACGAGCTAAAGACTCCCGGGAAGTTCTCAGATATACTTTTCTCTGCAAGAGCAGCCATTTATAGGATTGTTATAGTTTCCGACACGGTTCTAACCTCCGCATCCGTAAGTAGCGATA
>ERZ773245.1031-NODE-1031-length-23400-cov-27.639238_pt1 | contig 23400 bp, 20 predicted proteins | sample MGYA00580988_ERZ773245 | MGnify/ENA primary metagenome ERZ773245 (study PRJEB29015, sample SAMEA2737792) | human gut metagenome | biome: human gut; feature: human-associated habitat; material: faeces | place: China | collected 2012 ... | reverse complement strand
ATTTGTTACAATCAACACAAAGCATATATTCTGATTTTCGAGTGGCAAAAGCCAATCTAAATTTCTAGTATCAATTCAATGAATTCTATGCTTTTAAATTCTTATTACAATTTACGAACGCATAGTGCATTGAATAAGCGGAATTTCAGAATCGGAACAGGATATGTAATCCTGCTTTTCCTTGCATTATGGGAAAAGGAGGAAACATGAAAACTTTAGAAGAACTGAATCTGGTGGATGACTTTCTGGTAAACAGCCTGACCAGCCACAAAATTTACGGGGAACAGTCGGCGAGGTACATTTTGGAATGCATTCTGCGTCGGCAGATAGGAAAGCTTACAGTAGTGCCGCAGCGCTTCTTCTGTGGAGAGAATACAGAGACTCATGGCATTCGGCTGGATGTATATCTGGATGAAGAGAACGGAGAAATCTTTGATATAGAACCGGACCAGAATGATGGGAAAGAAGAAATTGTATCATTGCCACGAAGAGTCCGGTTTTACCATGCGAAGATTGATGCAAGCAATCTGAATGCAGGTGATACATATGGGAGTCTTCGGAATGTCATCGTAATTTTTATTACAACTTATGACCCCTTTGGACTGAATCGTATGGTGTATACCATTAAGAACTGTTGTGTAGAAGTGCCGGAGTTAAAGTATGAGGATGGCGCACAGACCATATTCCTGTATACAAGAGGAAGGGAAGGAAACCCGCCGGAGGAATTAAAACAGCTACTACATTACATGGAGCATTCATCTATAGAGAATGCTTCCACCGAGAGTCTGAAAAAGTTACACCGGATGGTAACAGCGGTCAAGCGGGATGGAGAGGTAGGTCTTGCATATATGAAGAGTTTTGAAAGAGAAGAGCGTATTCGCAGACAGGGCGAAGAAGAAGGTAAGAAAGAAGGTCTGGAAGAAGGCATTATAAAACTCAGCCGTAAACTTGGAAAAGAAGATACAGAAATTCTGTCATTCTTGCAGGAAGAACTGCAGATAGGTGAAGGACAGGCGAAACTTATATTGGAAAAATATCAGCAATAAGTAAATAAAAAGGGGCAGCACTCCTACTGGAGTAGCTGCCTGATTAATTCTAAGTGTAAGTGGATAGCCTTTTTATAAGCATCCATATCCCGGTTCTTAAGGGATAATAAAATTTGTTCATGCTCCTGCTGTGCAGTAATTCTTCCATAAGAGGTATTTCCTTCACCATAATAAATGGATTTACTGATCAGGTTATTCAGTGTCATATAGAAGACACGAAGCGGAAGTGTTCAGGGCAGATTCAACCATATCTACAAGATCCGTTTCATTTGGAAGCGTAACATAATTGCCTTTGCCGATTACATTCGTAACCAGTTTTTTCTCGGTAAGAATCTTGATGGCTTCCCGGATGACATTATGGCTGACTCCATATTGTGTTGCAAGAACACGCTCGGAAGGCAGACAGTCACCATCGATTTCTTCTTTTTTGACATTTAATGGAGTGGCAAACCGCATACCATTTCCATTTACGCCACAGTTTAAGGTGAGCATATGGCGTTCTAAGCAGCCTTTCTTTACTTTTGCCCAGATGTCTGGTGCCGGGGAGCCATCCTTATGGGAAAATTCAATGGCAACCATAAGACCGATACCACGGACATCGGAGATGCAAGGATTTCCGCCAAAAGTGGTTCCATGGGTACCAACCGGCCATTTATCCATAATTTCCGGGGTGGAAATCACGGCACTCATTGGAAGACCGCCGGCAATGGCTTTACCAACTGTCATAATATCAGGCACAACGTCGAAGTTCTGGCTTGCCCACATTTTGCCGGTACGTCCGTAGCCACACTGGATTTCGTTGAAAATCAGGAGAATTCCATGTTTGTCACAAATCTCGCGGACACTCTGTACGAATTTCCTGGAAGGAACGACATAGCCGCCTTCGCCCATAACCGGCTCCATATAAATACAGGCAACATCTTCCGGATAGACAACATATTTCAATAATTTATTCAGCTCAAACAGTGCATAATCGGTACGCTCTTCTTCTGTCATACCGGCAGGACACAAATCTTTTCCAGGATATGGCACAAAGTAGATATTATCCAGTTTATGGTTTCATCTGCATGTACTCTGCTGCCGGGTAATGTCTGCCGGGTAATGTCTGCCGGGTAGAGACTGCCAGGTAAAGTCTGCCAGAAAACAATAGAAACATTTATTTACCGGATGCCAGTTCCACCGTGTCTTTCCAGAAACGTTTTGGAATATTCTGACTTTGCAGCTTCGGATTCTTTCTTGCTTCAATGGCAATACTGTCAAAGAAACCGCACCAGAGCTTCTGGTAGTCCCTCTCGGCAGGGGAAAGCCGTGTGATAACTTCCTGATTTAAATTGGATGCATCCGTAAGGAAGTATCCACTGCCGGCTTTGTGAATGGCGGCAATCTGGTGTGTTGCATCATAAATCATAAAATGTTCCTGTGGAAGGCGGTCAGTAAAATGTTCTGCCAGAACGGAAATCACCTGATTCTTAGGGTGAATGGTAGAAAACAGGACTCCGTTTTCCAGTTCCTGAAAACGTAAAAAACCAAGCAGATGGTGGGCTTCATTTCCAGTGGAACGGCTCAGCTCAAAGACTCTTGCAATATAAGGATTGCCAAGAGCCTGTAAAATCCGATGACCATCCGGTAAAGAAAATCCATATAAGAGTGTACGGTAAATGCAGTCGGCTTTGTCCGGCTGCTCATTCTTTTTCTTATCATCATGGGCAAGAACCGCCTGAAGAATATCCTGATAGACCCCCATGCCAAGACGGGCAATGATGGTGCGTCCGACCTTTTCGCTCTTTTCGGAATCCGGTGCTACCGTAATATATTCAGAAAAGAGTTCGTAAGTTATCGTATCATTGATACAAAGCTTTATATTTTTGTGCCCGTATCTGCTGGCCCAGGCATCATAGATGCCGGTAAAGATGCCATCGATGGAATCTTCACATAGAAATATATTCATGAGAAAAAGTCCTTTCCTGTTTACTGAAAAATCATGGTTATAGCAGTTTATCCGACGCATAAATCGTTGGTGGTCAGTTTAAAATCACTTAAAGCATCTTCATCAAAGAAGGAAATCTGCTTATAACTGGAATCCCGTATTTCCTTCGGAATCTGAGTTTTATCCTGCATCAGACAGCTGCAGATGTAATCTTCATTTTGTGGAATGGAATACATCATACGACCGGAGCAGGTAATAAAGTAGGCAGCCCGTTTTAAGACAACTCCGATTTTCTTTAAATCGGAAAAGTCAAGGCGACTGTGCCGGCGGGCTTTTACAATGCGGTTGGCGGATTTCACACCAATGCCCGGAACACGTAGTAAGGTGTTGTAATCTGCCCGGTTAATCTCTACCGGAAAGGCTTCTAAGTGGCGGAGTGCCCAGTCGCATTTCGGGTCTAAGAAGATATTAAAATCCGGACGCTCTTCGCTTAATAGTTCTCCGGCAGAAAAACCATAGAAGCGAAGCAGCCAGTCTGCCTGATACAGGCGGTGTTCCCGCAGAAGGGGCGGACCACCGGGAAGGCTTGGCAGATTGGAATTGTGATTTACATTGACAAAGGCAGAGTAGAAGACTCGTTTCAACTGGAAATTCTGGTACAAGCCTTCTGCTACCTTCATAATCTGATAATCGTTTTCCGGGGTGGCACCGATAATCATCTGGGTGCTCTGGCCTGCCGGTACAAATTTCGGGGTCTTACGGTAAACCATCAGCTCATTCTGATTTTCCGTAATGCCATTCTGAATCAGACGCATGGGCTTTAAGATGGTTTTGCGGGACTTATTTGGTGCAAGAGCCTTCAGTCCGTCTGCGGTCGGAAGCTCCAGATTAACGCTCATGCGGTCGGCAAGAAAGCCTGCTTTTTCAATAAGAACCGGGTCGGCACCGGGAATGGCTTTTACATGAATATATCCGTTAAAATGATGGCGGACACGAAGCTGATAAAGGGTCTGATAAATCAGTTCCATGGTATAATCCGGGCTGATGAGAATACCGGAGCTTAAGAAAAGACCTTCGATATAATTTCTGCGGTAAAATTCCATGGTAAGGGTGCAGACTTCGTCCGGTGTAAAGGAAGCCCTTGGCACATCATTGTTGCAGTTATTCTGGCAGTAGGCACAGCGGAAAATGCATTCATTGGTAAAAAGAATCTTAAGCAGGGAAATACAGCGGCCATCGGCAGAGAAGGTATGGCAGATTCCCGGAGCAACGGAATTACCCATGCCACGGCCGTTTCCCTTGCGGTCAACACCGCTGGAGGTACAGGCAACATCATATTTGGCGGCATCCGAAAGGATGGTCAGTTTTTCCATTAAAGACATGTTTTCTGTTATGTTCAAAGCAATCACCTTTTCTATAAAATTCCCAATAATAGTTGCGTAGAACTATTTTTCTCTGTTATCATAAAAAGGACTGGACAAATAAGAACATTTGTTCTAAAATGATTGTAACACAGAAAAATGCAGCTGGCAAGAAAAAAACGAACATTTATTCGAAAAAGATAGAAAGAGCAGTTAAATAAAGGAGCAGGCATGGCGGAATTAGGAAATCCACAGAATACAATAGAGGTACTGCAGAAGTACCGGTTTAATTTTCAGAAGAAATTCGGACAGAATTTTTTGATAGATACTCATGTGCTGGATAAGATTATCGATGCATCCGGAGTGACGGAGGATGATTTTGTATTGGAGATTGGTCCGGGAATCGGAACTATGACACAGTATCTTTGCGAGAGGGCAAGAGAAGTGGTTGCGGTGGAGATAGATAAGAATCTGATTCCGATTTTGTCGGACACACTGAAGAATTATTCCAATGTAACAGTAATCAATGAAGATATTTTAAAGCTTGATATTTGTAAGCTGGCAGAAGAGAAGAACCAGGGAAAGCCAATCAAGGTAGTGGCGAATCTGCCTTATTATATTACCACACCGATTATTATGGGACTGTTTGAAAGCCATGTGCCAATTGACAGCATTACGATTATGGTGCAGAAGGAAGTGGCAGAACGTATGCAGGAGGGACCGGGAAGCAAGGAATATGGAGCACTTTCACTTGCAGTACAGTATTATGCGAAGCCGGAAATCGTGGCAAATGTACCACCGAACTGTTTTATGCCAAGGCCGAATGTAGGCAGTGCGGTCATCCGTCTGACCCGGCATGAGAAGCCGCCGGTAGAAGTGGAAGATGAGAAACTGATGTTCCGTATTATCCGGGCATCCTTTAACCAGCGCAGAAAGACACTGGCAAACGGACTGAATAATTCCCCGGAGATACATTTGCCGAAAGAGGTAATACAGGAAAGTATCGTAAGCCTTGGAGTTCCGGAGAACATTCGTGGAGAGGCACTGTCCTTAGAGCAGTTTGCGGAACTTTCCAATGAGATAGGACAGCGTATGAAACAGTAATATTTTACTGGTATACATCCATTTCTGTTACATATATATGTAGAACAGGAGTGGACAGGATATGAAAGAAAAAATAAAAATGATACTGTGTCTGTGCCTGATTATTGCAGGATTACCGATACTTATGACCCTGGTGTTCCAGGGAGATGAGATATTATTGGATACAGACAGCAATGAAATACAACATAAGAGCAGTCATCCCGATGAAGAAGAGAAGATGGCTGCTCTTGTGTCTATTCTGGCACGGGATATCCCGGTTACCTATGAAGAAGAAGCGATTCGTGCGCAGGCAGTTATTGTGCGGACCAATTATGAATATGCCATGTCGCAGGGAAAAGCACCGGAGACGGGACTGAGTGTTGCAGAGCAGACCAAATTGTTTGGAAATGAAAATTATAATCGATATTATCAGAAATTAGAAAATTGCCTGATAGATACCGAGGGGGAAGTCTTAACATATCAGGGACAGGAAATTGAGGCTCCCTATTTTGCAGTCAGTGCAGAGAAAACGAGAGGGACAGAGCTTCCTTATCTCAAAAGTGTGGAATCCATATGGGACATTACATCAGAGGATTTTCTTAAGGTGGAATTCTATGATGCAGGAGAACTGGTGGATACCTGCAATCAGGCATTTCCGGAAGCAGGACTTACAGCGGAGGACTGGGTGAATACGCTGGTGGTGACAGAGCGGGAAGAAAGCGGATATGTAAAAACCATACAGGTTGGGAACAGTAGTGTCAGCGGGGAGGAATTCCGCAAGACATTTTCCCTGAATTCCGGCTGCTTTTATATCAGGGAAATCGATGGCAGGGTACGTATTGTGACCAAAGGCTTAGGACACGGTTATGGACTTAGCATATATGGAGCAAATGAGATGGCAAAAGAGGGAAAAACTTATCAGGAAATTTTAAGTTATTATTATTCTGGAATTGAAATTACAAAAAAATGAAATATAAAAAAGAATAATATATGAAAAAACTGTTCATACTTATAAAAAATAAGATATGGATGGTGAGAAAATGAAAGGAAGAAGATCATGGATGATTGCTCTGGCTGTCATGGTACTGGCAGCAGGAGCAATGACAGCAGTATATAATTATTCCCAGAAGGAAGAAAAAAAGCAGCAGGAAAATGTTGCAGATAAGGATGCAGGAAAAGACAAAGGCAATAAGAAAGAAGATGGAACTTCGGATGATTTTGTGGCAACGCTTCCAAAGACAGAGGAAGAAGCATCGGAGAAACTGGCAGAAGCAGACAGTATCATAAAACCTTCTGATAACGCAGTTGCTTCAAAGGATTCGGATGGACAGGCACAGTCCGACAGCGGGCAGACAGAAGAAGAAAATGTGGCAAATGCAGCGACTGAGGCAGAAAATGAGCCAGAGACAAAGGCGGCAGCAGCCACCACAAAAACACTGCATTTTGCGGAAGAGGATGGATTAAACTGGCCATTACAGGGTAATGTAGTCTTAAATTACAGCATGGATCAGACCGTGTATTTTGCAACACTGGATCAGTACAAATATAATCCGGCAGTGATTATTGCCGGAGAAGTAAATGACAGGGTATCCGCAGCCGCAGAAGGAAAGATAACGGATATTTCCAACAGTGCTGTCACAGGATGTACCGTGACTATGGATTTAGGAGATGGTTATAGTGCTATTTACGGGCAGCTTAAGGAAGTGCCGTATGAAGTGGGCGACATTGTCGGCAAAGGAAAACTGGTAGGTTATATTGCAGAACCGACGAAATATTATTCCGTGGAAGGAAGTAATCTTTATTTTGCCTTGCAGAAAGATGGCGAACCGGTAGACCCGGTAAGCTTCTTTGAGTAAAAGAGCCATACTTGAAAAAAGAGCCGCATACCTATATAATAAAAGACATTAAAAAATACGAAAAAGGGTGCGCAAAAAGATGGATTTTAATGCTTACAGCAGCGAAGTATTGGAATGGTTAGAGGGTGTCCGGAAGAATCGGGGAATAGATGCCGAGAAAACATTGATGCTATGTAAAAATATAAGAGATTATGCCAGAGAGCAGGATGATGAGAAACTGTTAGGCTATGCCTATTATTACAGTGGCGAGACATATTATCTTCTGAATGATGTGGATAAACTATTTCGCAATCTTTCCTGTTCCCTGCCATACCTGGAGCATTCCAGACAGCATGGTTTATTGGCAAGAGCCTATAATATTCTTGCCATTACTTCCATGAATCGTGGAAATGCTCCTTTTGCCATGGATTATTATCTGAACGCCAGAATGTATTGTGAAAAATATAAATTATATGATATTGGTATTATTATCAATATTAATATCGGTATGCTTTATAATAATTTTGGGGAATACCGGCAGGCAGAAAAATATTTAGGGCAGGCATATGATTTATTACAGAAGAATAAGGAAATACCGGAATATTACAGTTATCTTCTGAATATCTATATAGGACTGGGAAACAGCTGCTTTTATCAGGAAGAGTATATGCAGGCACAGGAATATGCACTGCGGGCAAAAGAGGTGTGCAGTGGACATCTGGAGGAGTTAGAGCAGATTGCCTTTGCCTGCTTTGAAGCAAGACTCTGTAATGCCATGGGAAAGAAAGAAGAATGTGACCGGAATATAGCAATTGTGCAGAAGGTATCAGATACCAGAATGCCGATTCTTGATATTTTTGATGATCTTTATGCTTATTGTGAGATGCTGTTAGATACCAGAAAGGAAGAGGAATTCTGGAAATTAGTAGAACTTTTAGAGAAGATGGCAAGGGAAGCTAAGATTATTTATATGCAGAAGCGGATTCTGACTTTAAAAATCCGTTATTATAAGCGGCAGGAAAAGAATCGTGAATATCTGCAGGCATGCGGTTTGTTTTTTGAATTGTCCGAGATACTGGAAAAAGAGAATAAATATATCATGACCTGCATCTTAGATATGCGTTATGCATTGGAAGAGACGAACCACAGCAGAAAGAAGATGGAAAAAGAAAACAGGATTCTCTTAGAGCAGTCCCAGACCGATGCACTGACCGGAATCCCAAATCGCTATCGGTTAGAACAGCATGCGCAGAAGGTATTCGAACATGCCATAGCAGAGAAAATTCCAGTGGCAGTGGAAATACTGGATATCGATTATTTTAAACAATATAATGATAACTATGGGCATCAGAAGGGTGATTTATGTATCTGCCGTGTAGCAAAGGAAATTCAAAAGTTAGCGGAAAAGGATGATATTTTCTGTGCACGGTATGGAGGGGATGAATTCATTTTAATTTATGAGGGATATTCCAGAGAAGCCGTAGTCATTCTTACAGAAAAATTAAAACGTAGTATCCGTGACCTTGATATGGAGCACGCTTTTTCAGAGGCACAGCATTATGTATCCATTTCCCAGGGAATCTGTTATGATATACCGGATGAGGACAGAACGATGAAGAACTTTTTGCAGAAAGCCGATGATTTACTCTATCAGGTCAAAGAAGAAAACCGGGGAGGAATCTGTATTGGAAGCTGTCGGTAAATGGAACATACATAAGAAAACTGCATAAGATAAAATGTAACGGCCAAAAATCCGCAATCGATACTTTTTTACCAGTTTATGGAATATGAGTAAGATACTTTTTTGGTCGATTGCTTTATATAGAGATAAGACTGGGCGGTGCCCGGTCTACATAGGAAGGATTACATGAAAGAGAAACATAATTACACTTATATGGTGCTCTGCCGGGATGGGAGCCTCTATACCGGCTGGACGACTGATATCGACAAGCGGATTGAAGCACATAACAGTGGAAAAGGAGCAAAGTATACCAGAAACCGGGGACCGGTGGAACTGCGGTATTTAGAGGAATCCGGGACGAAAGAGGAGGCCATGCAGAAGGAAGCAGCCTATAAAAAGCTGACCAGAAAGAAGAAGGATGCGCTGATTTTGTCGAAGAAAAATCTGTTGCAGTAAATTGACAAGCAAAAAACAGTCTGTTATGATTAGCCGCGGTGGCTTTTTATAAAGTTACTGGAGAACAGGTTACTGACAGATGGGAAAAAGTTCCCGCAACAGGAAGGAAAAGAATGAATACAATCAGATTTGATGAATTAGATTTAAATCCGCAGATTTTAAGAGGAATTGCGGACATGGGATTTGAAGAGGCAACACCGATTCAGAGCCAGGCAATCCCGGTGGTTTTATCAGGTGTGGACGTTATCGGACAGGCTCAGACCGGAACCGGCAAGACAGCAGCTTTTGGAATTCCGATTTTACAGAAAGTAGACCCGTCTTTACGGAAAACCCAGGTTTTGATTTTATCTCCCACCAGAGAGCTTGCCATTCAGGTGGCAGACGAAATCCGTAAGCTGGCAAAATATATGCACGGTGTAAAAGTGCTGCCAGTGTATGGTGGACAGGACATTTCCCGCCAGATTAAAGCCCTAAAGGGTGGCGTACAGATTATTATCGGAACACCGGGACGCTTGATGGACCATCTTCGCAGAAAAACCATCCGCCCGGATTTTGTCCATACCATCGTCTTGGATGAAGCGGATGAAATGTTAAATATGGGATTCCGTGAGGACATAGAAACTGTATTAGAATATATTCCGGGAGAGCATCAGACCGTACTGTTTTCTGCAACCATGCCAAAGCCGATTCTTGACATTACAAGAAAATACCAGCATGATGCAGTCAATATCAAGGTTGTAAAAAAGGAACTCACCGTAGCCAATATTGACCAGTATTACTATGATGTAAAGCGCAAGGATAAAGTAGATGTCCTTACGAGACTTTTGGATTATTATAATCCGAAGCTTTCATTGGTATTCTGTAATACCAAGAAAATGGTCGATGAGCTGGCAACGGAATTATCCGGCAGAGGCTATAGTGCAGAGGGACTTCATGGAGATATGAAGCAGTCCCAGAGAGACCGGGTCATGAATAATTTCCGGAAAGGAAAGACGGATATTCTTATTGCAACGGATGTGGCAGCAAGAGGAATTGACGTAGATGATGTAGAAGCGGTATTTAATTATGACCTGCCGCAGGATGATGAATATTATGTACATCGAATCGGAAGAACCGGACGTGCAGGTCGTTGTGGTAAGGCATTTTCTTTTGTAAAAGGCAAGGAAGTCTATAAATTAAAGGATATCCAGCGCTACTGCAAGACAAAGATTTTAGCACAGCCGATTCCATCCACCGATGATGTGGCACAGATAAAAGCTGAAAATATCATGGAACAGATTGGAACTATCATTGAGGAAGAGAATCTTTCTGATATGATAGAGCTGATTGAGAAGCAGGTAAATGAAGCTGATTATACTGCCATGGATATTGCAGCAGCCTTCCTCTATCAGGCAATGGGTGCAGGGGAGAGTTCTTCTGAAAAAGAAGAATACGACTTCGCCAATACCGGTGCAGAAGAGGGAATGGTAAGACTGTTTATCAACATTGGAAAGAAAGATAAGATTAAGCCGGGAGATATTCTTGGCGCCATCGCCGGAGAGTCCGGTATGCCGGGCAGACTGGTGGGAGCCATTGATATGTTTGATAAATATACCTTTGTGGAAGTGCCAAGAGAATATGGAAAAGAAGTCTTAAATGCCATGAAGCATGCGAAGATAAAAGGAAAAGCTGTCAATATGGAACCGGCAAACCAGAAATAAACAAAAAATGAGGGACACGATTTACGTGTCCCTCGCAGTTTTTATACCCGTGAAAACATTTTCTTAAGAATAGGGTTCAAAGGCTGTATATGGGAAGGGTTCAGACCATTAATATCAATGGTATAAGAGCCGTTAATCTGTCGTCCCAGACCAAATCCTAAGAGAACCGTCTTGTCAATCTGATACATATCCCCGTAGTTATACTGATTATAAATATCGTCAAGGGAAAACAGTTCATAGGTCGCACCGTTATTTTCCGGCATGGAAAATACCACAGTTTTCACACCGGTCTGTGGATTTACATAAATATCAACAACCTTGAACAGCCGCAGGGATGCAGATACCGCATCGGCTTTCTGGCGTTTCTCCTTTGGAATAAAGAGGTAGCGGAACAGGATAATGCCGCCGAAGATACCAAAGATAGCCAGGAAGAACATTTGAAATTTATGCATAATAGTACCCATTACGATACCATCAAGACCAAAGAGCAGAAGTCCGCTTCCAATCATGACGCCCTGCACCTGGTCATTTTCCAGATTCATCGGAATCAGAAGCAGAACAAATCCCAGCAGAAGAAATGCTGTAAAAAGCCAGACATCGCCTTTGTCACTGAGAGGAATATAGGACTTCGTCAACCAGTCATATTTGACAAGCACATAATTATCAGGGTCACTGTTATTGTAGAAAATCGGAATCTTTTCGCCTTCCATCGGAACATCCTCTTCCGTAAAGACCTCATCGGTAACCGGAGTATAAACCGTTCCGTTCACGTTATAGGTTAAAAAAGCCGAGTAGTGGTAATAAACATTATCATTGCTGTCCTCATGTTTGTATTCCTTCAGAGAGAGAACCTGTGCAGACCAGGTGGTGTAGTTCTTATACTTTGCCCCATAAGTAAAACGATGAACCACTCCAAGATACAAGGCCCCTGCAGTTAAGACCGCCATAACGGCAGCAATAATGTAGATGGTACTTTTTTTCACATATCTTTTTACAATCATAAACCTTCTCCTTCGTATATTATTGATTTACAAAATTTTTAATTTTATCCCGTTTATCGATGCCTAACTTTTCCAGAATCCCTGATACATAATGCTTAACTGTGTTCATGGAAAATCCCAAATACTCTGCAATTTCCTGATTGGTCCAGTTCCGGCATGCCAGCATTGCAATGGAAAACTCCAATGGAGACAGGAGATCTGTCACTGTTTTTTGCATCTTAGGATTGTGGATTTTCATCCAGCCACGACGAAATGAGATTATCCCGCCTGCCAACTGCTTATAAATCTCTGGTTCTTTTTTTCGGACACAGACCTCCAATAATCCCTGTAACAGCCCATGATACTCAATAAATGTCTCCCAAAATCTATCCGGTCTGGCCATTTCCCATGCAGAATTTACTGAGTGTATGGCTTCTTTTTGTTCTTTCAGATTAATCTGACACATTGCCTGCACACAGTTCAGATATATTATGGGTATGGGATATGTCGTATCTGCCATCAAAAAAGCTCCCTGGACAAGGCCCTTTGCCCGGGCATATTCCTGCCTTAAATAAGTTTCATGTGCCAGAAGGCTGATTGCAAACAATCTCTGGCCTGTTGTGCCGCTTTGGAATCTCCAATTGTCAGATTGGCAAAGGTATAGAGCATATCTGCAGATAAACGAAGCATGATATCTTCTTGTGACAAATATGGTTTCACAGTCTCTGCACACAGTTCTGCATTAGCAGAAAAGTAATAATATTCTGCTAATGCAATCTGTGCTGATTCTTTATCTTCCATTTCTTTAATTACTTTTTCAGCGTTTCCTGGCTCAAATGTGCTTCCGGTTAAAGGAAGTACGGCTCTGTCCGATAATATCATCGTATCCCCGTTCCTTTCAATGAAAAATTTTCCTATCCCAATTTTTGATTGCTTTAATGATTCCAGATATATTTAAGTATATCACAAGTGGGGCATATAGCACATCTTTTCTTCCTGACACCACAATCATGAACACTACAATCCCGGTACTCCTTTTTTGATAACATGACCATCATTTTCTGGTAATACAATGGTTCTATATTGGAGCATTTTTGACGGAATGAAAGATGCTCTCTATATAACGTTTCCTGTAAAATGATACAGTTTGTTACATAGAGAGCATTTTTATGGGGTAATATTTATTTACAAATGTTTCTTTTTACGATAATAAACGGTACCAGCAATAATAATTTCTGAAACAATCAGCCATGCCGCCCATACCAAAGGATTATTATAATCCCCTGTTTTCGGAGACTTATCCGTAGTCTGCTTTGTATTAGTTTGAGTTGCAGGCTGGGTATTTGAGGCTGTAGCCGTTTCCTGATTTTTATTGTCTGGATTCTGGTTTACGCTTGCCTGGATGGTAAACGTAGTACTTGCAGAACCATCTGTCCACAACATTTCCAGGTTATGTGTTCCGGCAGTCAGTGTATTCAGGTAAGAGGATTTCAAAGTAACAATGGTTGAACCGGACTTCACATCATAATTATCTTTTCCAATCTGAACACCATCTACTTTGATTCCGGCAAATTTAGAGAACTCTGCATCCACCCGGATGGTAAGGCTGTTGCCACTCTGCAGGACATAGCTGCTTTCAGTTCCTTCTATAATTTTATAAGAAGTTTTGGTTTCTTCAGTTCCGGTTTTTACCGGCGGGATTTCGACTGCAGTTTTAGCATAATTACAAACTGTACACTGCTCATGCTTAGAACCTTTTTCCGTAGACGTAGCTTCCTTGTCGATTACCCAGGTAAAGCTATGTCCGGATTGATTTATTTTTTCACCACATTCACAGGTATTCCAATGATTATCCGCATCGGAATGCCATCCGGTACGGTCTGCTGTATGCTCTGCTGATTTTGCGATTACAACATCCAAAGAAGTAATCATATTTGCTCCACTTGCATCACTGAAATAACCACCGCAATTTGCACAGACCCAATATTGTATATTTCCCTCTGTCAGATGAGTTGCTTCTTTTCTGTCAACCTTAGACAGTGTATGTCCGCCAAGATAACTGCCGCAGATATTTGAGAGCAGGGAGGTTGTGTCTGCTGCCTTAATCTGGTTGGAACCAGGTGTTCCACTATCCGCACCTACAGCATTGAGTGAAGGGTTCTTCTTTTTATCAAAAGCGCAGCCAGCAGTGGTGCCATTATTATCATATCCAATGAATCCACCCGGTGCAATTGTTGGATGAGAACCTGTTACAGTACCTGCAGCATTACAGTTCTGAATATTTCCTTCGGTATTTGTACCGGAAAAGCCACCGGTTTTCGGCTCCCAGCCTGCCACCGTACTCTTTACATTACCATAGGAAACACTGTTACGAATCTTTCCTTTTTCCAGATATCCGACAAAACCACCGGTATTCCAGTTATTTGCCTCAACATTGCCATAAGATGCACAATGCTCTATTTCCACACTGGCGTCGGACTCAAATACACATCCGGCAAACCCGCCGGTTGACCATCCTCCGGATACGCTGCCTTTGGCGGTACAGTTTTTGTAGGAGCCCTGGAAAACATTTCCGATGAATCCACCACTGATACACCTTCCTGTCACAGTAACATCCGCGGAACAATCCGAAACATGGGCACGGCTTGCATCACCAATCAGCCCTCCGGCACCGTAAATATCCGGACTGGCACTTGCATCCGTGGAATTTCCGGCATAGATGGTAGCATTTTCAATACAGAAATTTTTCAGTACTGTTTCATCAGATAAAGCTACTACGACACCAAACAAGCCGGCACAGACGTTATTTTCCCGTTCATCCACATATAAGCCTGTAATGACCTGATTATTTCCATCGAAATATCCTGAAAAAGCTTTGGAACTTGCATTTCCATAACCGATAGGAATCCATCTCTTTCCGCTCAAATCAATTGGAGCGGTCAACTTAAAATATTCCCCCGAATGTGTTTGCTCAGGTACTCCAGAATTTACTTCTGATGCCAGCTTTGCAAGCTGTCCTGCCGTAACAATCTGATATGGATCATCCTTTGTACCGCTGCCGCCAGCAAAGTCAGCTGCTGTAAAATCTGTCCATTTCTCTGTTGTAACATCTGCCCGGGAAGTTATCGGTGTCAGTGTAAACAACATACAGACTACCAAAACCAAACCTAGTAACTTTTTTCTTTTTCCCATAATTCGTCCTTTCCTTTTAATGATTTTTAGTAAGATTCAAACCGACAAAATCAAGGTTTACGATTTTATTTTACCAATTTCATTTTTCTTTGGACATGCCCGTTTTGATAGAAAAAAGTGCCTGTTTTATTGTATTTAATCTATAATTCCGGAATCGGAAATAATTCTTCCGGGGTACCAAAGTGGGCACCCAGAGGGTTCATATATTTTGTCCACTGAAGTTTCGTCTCGTCAATGTACATATTTTCCTCATCACCAATGCCATAGTTTGGAATGCCGTTATTAGTGCCCTCTAAGAAGTCTTTAAAAGCATCTACATCAAGGTCACCGTTCAGATAATCCATCCAGAAATTGTCATGGGCTGCAAATAAAAGCTTGTCCATTCGTGGAGAAGCCCAGCCTAAGAAATCACAGGCAGCCTCATACTGGGAATCGTCTTCAAATTCAATTTTCCATTCGTAAGTATCAGACCCATTTTTGATGCAGCGGATACCTTTTTCATCCATGGCAACCATATAAAATACATCTTCCGCATCTTCATCAGATTCATTTGTGGCATCTTTCGGAAACGTAACCTTAAGGGTATCGGATAAAAGCATATCGATAAGAGGCTGGGATGGTGTATTATTTACAATGCTTTTCTTTGCTGTCTCTGCCATTTCCTTATCCTTAACTTCTTCGTCCTCTTCAATAGCTTCCTGTAAAGCTTCTTCCGCTTTATCAAAGGAGTCTAACATCTTGTCCCATTCCTTCATGCTGAAAGACTGACCACCGATTTGAAAGCTCTCTTCGGTTTCACCATTTTTCATTTTGTTATAAATATTTTCTTTCCATTTTGCAATTTCTTCAGCCGGATTTACCGTAGCTGCAGAATCCTCATCCTCATTCATTTCAGAAAGCTTTTCCTGCACAAGCTGTTGAAAATGAGTCAGCCATTCGTTATCCTCAGTATTGTTATCCGGGTCAGTGGACAGAAAACCGAGGTAGTCCATTGGGGAGTTGTTGTTCCATATTGAGTTAATTGCCATAAGAGCTCCTTTCAGAAGTTGTTGTCTGGTGATTGCAAAAGCATATTTGTAAAAATAATCAGGATATTCGAAGTGCATATTGCTTTCGCTATAAAATACCGTAGTTCTAAGATGCATGTTTTTCTTTTGTTTATTAAGCCGGTCTTTCCAATGTTTGACAAATCACAGGACTGTTCGTCGAAGTGCGGATGCATCTTAAGGACTGTTAGGGGCACTTAGAATTTCGTCTGACAACAGGCAACGCCGGCACAGGGACGTGCCGGCGAGGCGCATATGAACACGGATGTGAATTTGCGCCGGTTGCCAGATGAAAGATTATCCTGCCGAAATTCTTAGTGCCCCTTGCAGGCTTTATCCGCATCCGTACCCGACGAACAGTCCTGCGATTGTGTCAAAGCAACGGAAAGACAGTCTGACAGCAAGAAAAACATGCATCTAAGAACTGCTGGCATTTTACATCAGATAAAGTAATATGCACTTCGAAATCCTGATAAATTTACAATCCATACATTTTTGCAATCATCAGAAAAAAATAAAGACACTTTATCTCAATCAATCCTTTGAAATAAAATGCCATCCATGTAATAACTTTATCGACCAATTGATTTAAATACATTAGAAGAAAATGTTGATTTCTTCAAAAAATACAGGTAGGATAGAAGAAAAGGAGTAGGAGGACGGGCAGTATGGGAAAAATCATTTTTCTGGATGTTGACGGAACCTTGGTGGATTATGAAAATCATTTGCCGGAATCAGCAGTTCTTGCGGTGCGGAAGGCAAGAGAAAACGGACACAGAGTGTATATCTGCACAGGAAGAAGTAAAGCAGAAGTCTATGAGAATATCTGGAAAATCGGACTGGATGGAATGATAGGCGGAAACGGAAGTTATGTGGAAGATCATGGACATGTGGTTATGCACCAGATGATTACGCCGGAGCAGTGCCGCCATATTGTGGACTGGTTAAAGGAGCGCGGACTGGAATTTTATCTGGAAAGTAATGCAGGACTGTTTGCAAGTGCCGGATTTGAAGAGGCTGGAGAACCTGTGATTCAGGAATATTCCAGGCGGAAAGGCAAAGAGGGCGCAGATAAAATAAAGGTACGGGATGCATTTCCGGAAATGATTTTTGATGGAGAGCTGTACCGGGATGATGTAAATAAAGTAAGCTTTATCTTAAATCAGTATCAGGATTATAAAGATGCCGTGACCGAATTTTCGGATTTGCAGGCTGGAACCTGGGGCGGAGCCGGCGAAATTGCATTATTTGGAGATTTGGGTGTAAAAAATATCACCAAGGGCAATGCCATTGCGCATCTGTTAGAATATCTTCATGCAGATGTGGCAGATACCATAGCTTTTGGGGATGCCAAAGTGGATATTCCTATGTTAGAATACTGTGGCTATGGTGTTGCCATGGGAAGCGGTGGAGACGAGATAAAGGCTATGGCAGATTATGTCACCGGGGATGTGGATCAGAATGGATTGTATGATGCATTTGAAAAATTGGGGCTGCTATGAAGAAAAATATTGGTATATTTTTAGTGATGTGTATCATGTTGACTGCATGTAAAAATGATAAGTTTCCTTATGATGATGAACTGGATGATTCGGAAAAGAATGAAATAAGTACAGAGTATGACTCGTTAATTGACAGAAAAATTGCCAATACAAAAGATGAAAAAATAAATATCGGCTATGATGAAGCACTTTCTGAGTATGAAGGGTATCTTGATAATGTAAAATTATTTGAGGAAGGCTATAAAAATCAGGATTACGATGGAGATGGAAAAACAGATCGTATTTTCCAGTATTTCAGAAATGATAATAAGAAAGTATATACGATTTGCTTTGGAAATGGTGACCACCTTGAATTGGGAGCATTTGATGATACATTTCTCGGTCTTGAAGTATGGGGAGCGGATATTACCGGAGACGGGAAAAATGAGATCGTCTTTTGTGGAGAGCATACAGGAAATACATGGATACAGAGTGGAAGTGAAATTGCAATCTGGAGAAAAGATGGCAGTGAGTACACAAGAATGAATCTGCCGGGAAAGCAAACCAGAATGCGATATTCTGCAGGATATGATATTTATATTAAAAAGGCGGAGCAGGAAAATACAATTCTTGTTACCTGTCCTGAATTGGGATTGGAAGAGGAATATGTTCTACCTGAAAATCAAAGAGAAGAATTTGATAGTTGTTATAAAGACTTAAAAGTTGGAGAAAGGATATTGAGTTCTTCAAAAGCATGGAAAATAGCAGTGGATGGAGATGATATATTTTTATATGAAGCGTTTTTAGACAGACAGACTGCAGCAGTTAAGATAAAAATGCAATGGAAAGAAAATAAATTTGAAGTAATGAATACGGAAATTTTAGAAGAGTATTTATAATGCATAAACAATGGCTGAAATGCAATCGCACAGGGTTGTTTTCTCCTTGGTGTTTTTAGTTGCCCGCATTAGGGAAGCAGCAAGCAGATAAAATAAGTAAAGAAAGTTTAGGAGGACAAAATGAGTAATAACGTAACAGAAAAGAAATGGTGGCAATGTGCAGTAGTATATCAGATTTACCCAAAAAGTTTTCAGGACAGTAATGGAGATGGAGTCGGTGATTTAAGAGGAATTATGGAGCGGCTGGAGTACCTTGGAAAGCTTGGTATTGATGCAATCTGGTTATCACCGGTCTGCAAATCCCCACAGGCGGACAATGGCTATGACATTTCCGATTATCAGGATATTGACCCGATGTTCGGCAGTGTGGAAGATATGGAAGCTTTAATTAAAGAAGCAAAGAAATACAACATCCGCATCATTATGGATCTGGTTTTAAATCATACCTCCAATAAACACAGATGGTTTGAGGAAGCAAAGAAGAGTAAGGACAACCCATATCATGATTACTATGTGTGGAGAGACGGGGAAGAAGGCGTAGAGCCAAACGATATGAAAGCCGTTTTCGGTGGAAGTGCATGGGAATGGGTACCGGAAATAAAGCAGTATTATTTCCATCAGTTTTTGCCGGAACAGCCGGATTTGAACTGGGAAAATCCGCAGGTGCGAAAAGAAATATATGACATGATTTTATGGTGGATGGAAAAAGGAGTTGGCGGCTTCCGACTGGACGTAATCGACCAGATTGCAAAAGAGCCGGATAAGAAAATTACCATCAACGGTCCAAGACTTCATGAATATTTCCGTGAAATGAGCAAAGAAACTTTCCAGAAGGGAGATTTGATTACTGTAGGAGAAGCCTGGGGCGCAGACCCGGAGCGGGCAAAGCTTTACAGCAATCCGGATGGAAGTGAATTTTCCATGGTATTCCAGTTTGAACATATCGGGCTGGATCAGCAGGAAGGCAAGGATAAATGGGATTTGGCACCGCTGCCATTCTTAAAGTTGAAACAGATTATGAACCGCTGGCAGACAGAGCTTTATAACTGCGGCTGGAACAGCCTTTTCTGGGATAATCACGATTTGCCGCGTATCGTTTCCCGCTGGGGCAATGATAAGGAGTACCGGGTAGAGTCTGCAAAAATGCTGGCAATTTTATTACATGGAATGCAGGGAACTCCATACATTTTCGAGGGCGAAGAGCTTGGTATGACAAATGTCCGCTATAATATCGAGGATTACCGGGATGTTGAAATCCAGAATGTATACAAGGAGCGTATTGCAGCAGGCTATGATAAGGAAGATGTTATGAATTCCATTTATGCCAAGGGACGTGATAATGCCAGAACACCAATGCAGTGGGATGATACGGAAAATGCCGGATTTACAACAGGCACACCTTGGATAAAAGTAAATGACAACTATAAAACCATCAATGCCAAGAGCCAGGTAGATGACCCGGATTCCATTTTCAACTGCTACCGGAAGTTGGTAAGCTTTAGAAAAGAGTATCCTGTTTTGGTGGACGGCAGCTTCAAATTACTGTTAGCCGAGGATGAAAATATTTTCGCATATGAGCGTAAAAATGCGGATGAGACACTGCTTGTTGTCTGCAATTTCTACGGCAATACTGTGAAAATGCCTTTGACGGAAGAGACAGAGGATATGGAGCTTCTCATTTCCAACTATAAAGAGACAGAGGATTCTTCCGTGCTTCGTCCGTATGAAGCAAGAATGTACTATAAAAAAGTTGACAAATGTGAAGAGAACTAGTAGTCTGGGATATATAAAAGCCAGATGGGGGAGTAAGTTATGAAAAGGGAAGTACAGGAAATAAAGTGCATAGAAGATGTAATAGCAGAGCGCAATGGATAATTGCGCTCTTTTTTTACTTTACAGGAAATTGTTTTCCTGTAAAGTAAAAAATGCATGCTTGTATGCAGATTTGATGAGGAATGGGAAAAAGGAGTATTACAGGTTATGGGAGAAACAAAGGATAAGGTGCAACTATGGGAAGAGTTAGAAGAATTAGAACGGGATTTTTTGCATGTAGTAAATGGGATAGAAGAACAGCAGAATGAAGAGTTGTATCAATATTTAGTACAGGAAGAGAATCTTACTGCAATGCCACTGTTGCGGCAGATGCTGCAGGAACAACAAGAATTTGCAGTTCAGACCAATCGGGAGTATGAGGAGTGGAAGAAAGAAACACTTGATCAGTTGAGACGTGATAAAGACAGATACCGTGAGCAGATACAGAAAGAAGAAATGAGTTATGAGAAAGGGGAGCAGGGAGTATGTCATGGGAATCGTTGGTAATTGAAGGAGATAAAATCTGTCAGCAGGCAGATGAAATGATAAATGCGCTGGAAAAGGATAATGAGAATCTGCAGCTGGTTTGTGAAAATCTGAGTTATGTTCAGACAGAGGATAGTCTGCAGGGAGTATCCTGGACGCAGGAAAAGGAAAAAAGTGAGGCATATACCTTAATATTGCAGGGGATGATTTGTGCAAATGAATGCATGATATCAGACAGTCAGAAACTAAAGGATATGACAGGAAACATGTCATTTAGTGGAACAGCGGTATCACTGCTGCTTGCATATGAAAATCAGACAATTACAACCTGTGAGAGCCGGTTAAACAGTCTTCGGAAAGTACAAAAGAGACTGGAACAGAAAAAATTATCCATATGGCAGACAAATCGCTGTATTTCAAACACAGAAAGAATGATAGGGGATGCAAGAAATGTAATACAAACCTGTTATAGCAATATAGAACAGGCAGAGCATCTTGTAAGTGCAACACTGGGACTTTATCGGGAAGCGGAACATCTTTATCAGGTTGTCAATCAGGGACTTTCCTATATTAATACGGGAAATTATGAAACGTTGGAAGACTGTGGCTTGACACAGTTTCTAATGAATGAATGGGATAAGCTTCCCAAAAGATTAGAAATAAAATACAAAGAATATTTACGGCAGAATGGATTTACAGAAGAACAACTGGAATTTATTCCGGAGTTGGGATATAGCTATGAAGAAATCCAAAAAATGTGGAAAAATTTTTCGAAGGACACAGACCGGCAATTTCTTTATGATTTGTTAGAAGGAACAGAGAAAGGCTATAAGGCAGCTTTTTCAATTGATCCAGATTCACTTTCAGATGAAATGACGCTTATTCTGGCAGATTATGCATGGAGATTATTCCCGGAGGATTTACCAGCAGATGAAAATAATGCAATGGTGAAAAGATTGCAGGCATTTAATAATGCAATTCTGTCACAGGACATGCATATAAGAGACAGTATGGGGGAAATTACATCTGTTTTATATCGTGACAGATATATGGAAAGGCTGTGTGCAGGAAGTATCATGCAGGTGAATGGAGATATGCTGTGTCTGGCAGCTATTTCGCCGGAGGATAACCCGGAAGCATATACCAATTTGTATCTGGAATACAAGCGGAAGTTTGCGGTAATGAATTTATGGAAAATAGAGGACATATTGATTCATGAAATAGAAGAAAGCGGACCTGCATTGGAGTTAAAGATATCCGGATTAAATATATTTCAGAATAGGATTGATTTTAATTTCAGTTATTTAAAGGATGGAGAAATAGTAACAGATACCATTAATACGAATATGCTTGAAAACGGTCAGGGAGTTTTACAGACAAAGGATATTGAAAAAAGGGAAAAATTAAAGGAAGAGCAGACAAAGAGAATAAAAAGTATCATTCTGGACTGGCTGCAAACGGCAGTGGATTTGGCATTGGTAGAGACAGCACCGGAATTGGTACTGATATCAAATCTTGCCGGAATGTTAATGTTTGAGGACAATAAGGAGTTGGATGGTCTGCCGGAATTAAGTGATGATATTTATAAGAAAAGTGGTTTGAGTATATCACAGGAAACGATAAATGACATAATAGGTCTGTATAATGCTTATAAAGATTTTGAAAAGGAAGAAGAAGAAACAGATCTAACCGGGAAGATGAGCTGGTTTGGTATGGGATATCGATACAAGAAAGATGGAAAAAAAGAAATTTCTTCTTGTGGAATATACAATCCAAATGTATTACGGACACTTAATAATTGGAGCAAAGATGGAATTGCCAGTTGGATGGAGATAGAGCCTGAAACAATAAATGAAATAAAAGAGGATATAAATAATGACAAGAATTTATCGGAAGAAGAAAAAAATAATATGTTAATTCTTTTGGATGGAGGCGATATTCAGAGCATGGGATTTGGAGACTTCCACAATGCAATAGATAATATTGAAGCAACAGGAATTAGTATAGGTTCTATAAAAACAAAGTGGGATGATTATATTTTGGAGCAGAATCAGAAATACAGTGGTGTAGAAACAGGAGGACTATAAGACAATGGAAAGAGCGGGTAAGATATTTCGAAAGATAGGAAAAACATTAAAGTGGATTCGCCCAACATTAATAGAGCTGATTTTGGTGTTTGTTCTTTGTACCAATATTTCAGATGAGCTAAAACGCTGGAAGGATGTATCTTATGAACAGATTGAAAATGTAGACGACTATACTGCAATCCAGAGTACAGAAAATTCTAAAGATGTCTGTATCATTGGAGATAGTCGGGATATAAGTGCAACTACACAAGATATATGTGGAAAATATATTATTAGTACCAGGACGAAGGGATGGCACAAATATATTAGTCCATATTATGCAGGAATC
>ERZ773245.1029-NODE-1029-length-23407-cov-2.974049_pt1 | contig 23407 bp, 23 predicted proteins | sample MGYA00580988_ERZ773245 | MGnify/ENA primary metagenome ERZ773245 (study PRJEB29015, sample SAMEA2737792) | human gut metagenome | biome: human gut; feature: human-associated habitat; material: faeces | place: China | collected 2012 ... | reverse complement strand
CAAACGTCGATGCTGCGGATGCTTGCGCCGGTGTTTTCGCTGACCATATAGCGCACCTGATTGATGATGGAGCGGCAGACGGCGGCGATGTTCACGCCGTGCTCCACAACGATGTGCAGCTCGATGGAAATGTCCCCTTCTTCGTGGGGAATGATGCGCACGCCCTTGCTCATCGCCTCGCGGCGCAGCAGGTGGACGAGCCCGTCGGTCATCGAGCGGTAGGCCATGCCCTTGACGCCAAAGCAGCTCGTGGCCGCGGCACCGGTGATATTAGACAGGGCGGCGTCGGAAATGCTGACTTCGCCCTTTTCGGTTTGTAGCCTGATCATGGAAGATACTCCTTTCTCCCTGGTCGATATGATATGACCATATCATTATATACGAAGCAGCGCAGAATAACAAGAGAAAATATTTTGCGTAAAATGCGGGAAAATGTCAAGGACTCTATTGAAAATAAACGGAAATTCACGTATTATGGAAACTAACGAGTTCATTGCGCCCGCTTTGGGCGCTGCGGAGGGATAAACATGAGAGTTATCACAGGCTCGGCGCGCGGACGGCGGCTGGGCGAGCTCAAGGGCATGGAGACCCGCCCGACGACCGACAAGGTCAAGGAAAGTATTTTTAATTGTATCCAGTTCGACGTGGAGGATGCGCGCGTGCTCGATCTTTTTGCGGGCACGGGGCAGCTCGGCATCGAGGCGCTTTCGCGTGGGGCAAAAAGCGCGCTTTTTGTTGACAAGCGTGCAGACGCGGTCAAGCTCGTGCGCGAAAATCTCGCGCTGTGCCATCTGGAAGAAAACGCGCAGATCATCTGCGGTGATTCGCTCGCCGCGCTCGGCACGCAGAGCGGGAGGTTCGACATCATCTTCCTCGATCCGCCGTACGAAAGCGGACTTTTGGAGCAGGCGATGGAAAAGATCGCGCAGTTTGACATTTTATCACCCCATGGTATAATGGTCGCGGAAAGTCCGCAGAACCAGACGCTTCCCGAGCTTCCCGCGCCGTACGGACTGTATCGCGAGTACCGCTACGGCAAGATCAAGGTGAGCATCTATCACCGCGCGGTGGAGGAAGAGGCATGAGAATCGCAGTGTTTCCCGGCTCGTTCGACCCTGTGACGATCGGGCATCAGGACATTATCGCGCGCGCATCGAAGCTCTTTGACCGCGTGTATGTGTCCATCGTGCCGAACGGGACGAAGACGCACCCGATGTTCACCGACGAGCAGAAACTCGCGCTCATGCGCGCGAGCGTCGAGGAGTTCCCCAATGTGGAAGCTGAGCTCGGCGGCGGACTTCTGACCGACTACGCGCTGCGCAAAAACGCGCAGTTTCTCGTGCGCGGCGCGCGCAACAGCGTGGATTTTGACGCCGAGCAGCAGCTTTCGCTCATCTATCGCGATGTGTCGGACGGCGCGCTCGAAACGGTGCTGCTGGTCGCGGAGCCGAAGTTTCAGCACATCAGCTCCACGATGGTGCGCGAAATGATCAAATACGGACAAGACCTTGAAAAATATATGCCGCTGCGCGCGGCGGAGCTTGTGAAAGGATGGAGAGAAGACCATGGCGAACAATGATGTGCAGCATCTTTTGGATATGCTTTACGAGATGATCGACGGCGCGAAGAACGCGCCGCTGACGAGCGACAAGTGCATTCTGAACCGCGACGAGGCGCTCGACCTGCTCGACGAGATTCGCGCCCAGCTTCCGGTGGAGCTTTCCCGCGCGCAGGAGCTCATCCGCGCAAAGGAGGACTATGTCAAGGCTGCTAAGCGCGACGTCGAGCGCATGATGCAGCAGGCCGAGCAGGACGCGAAGAACAAGGTCTCCGAGACCGAGGTGCTCGGTATCGCCCGCGAAAAGAGCCACGAGATCATCAAAAAGGCCGAGGACCGCTCGCGCGAAATGTACCGCGTGGCCAACGAGTACACCGAGGATGCGCTGCGCCGCACCGAGGAGGCCATCCAGATGGCGCTCGAGGAGGTCAAGCAGTCCCGCGTGCGCTTCCGCGCCGCCTCTGCCGAGCAGATGCAGAAGCGCCGCGAGGAGCTGGCACAGTCAGCTGAAAAGCAGATGCAGAACGGATAAAGTTTTGTCAAAAGTGACAAAAACCGACATGATCGGTAGACATAATCTATATTTGGGCATAGCATAAAGGGCCGCCACAATATCTTGTGGCGGCCCTTTTTTAACCAAAACCAAAGTAGAACATGCGTTTTAAAAATACGGCGCACTGGCCGAATTTTCACAGGAAAAAGCGGTAAAAGGCTTGAAATCTCAGGGAAATTTCTGCTTGCATTTTTTATGTGAATCTCGTATACTCAAAACAAGGGTGGGGGAAAGTGGTGTATCATACCATGAAAATGGCTTACTTTCCCACATAAGCATCAGATCGGACGCGGCACGGCTTTTTCCAAAATGAAGAAAAGGCCGCGCTTTCGTGCCCTCTGTATGCGAAAATGCACAGAAAAAGGGGGTCAGCCGCCGTGACGGGTCAGTATCAGCACACGATCGACGCCAAGGGGCGGCTCTTTATCCCCGCGAAGCTGCGCGAGGAGCTCGGCGACACGTTTTATGTCACCATGGGCATGGACTCCTGCCTGAGCATCTATTCCGACGCCTCCTGGGCGCGCTTCACCGAAAAGTTTGAAAGCCTGCCCTACACGAAGACCAAGGCCATGCGCCCGCTCTTCGCCAACGCCGCCAAGTGCGAGCCCGACGCGCAGGGGCGCATCGTGCTGCCGCAGAAGCTCAGAGCCTACGCCCACCTTGAAAAAGACGTGGTCGTGATCGGTGTTTCGAACCGCGCCGAGATCTGGAATGCGGAGAAGTGGGCAGAGATCGAGGCCGAGGAGCTCAATCCCGAGAATCTGGCCGCCGTGATGGAAGAGCTGGGATTCTGATATGGAAGAGAACTACGGCCATAAGCCGGTACTGTTGTACGAGTGCCTCGGCGCGCTCGCCATCAAGCCCGACGGCATCTATGTGGACGGCACGCTCGGCCGCGCCGGACATTCGCTCGAGATCGTGCGCCGCCTGACGACGGGCCGTCTCATTGCGCTTGACCGTGACGAGACCGCGATCGAAGCGGCAAACCGCCGCCTCGGCGATTATTTGGACAAGGTTACGCTCGTCCACAGCAATTTCAGCGCGCTCGACGCTGTGCTGCACGAGCTGGGCGTCCACGGCGTGGACGGGATGCTTTTTGACCTCGGCGTTTCCTCCCCGCAGCTCGACGAAGCGCAGCGCGGGTTTTCCTACAAGCAGGACGCGCCGCTCGATATGCGCATGGACGAATCCGCCGCACTGACCGCGCGCGAGGTCGTGAATACCTATTCTTATGAAGAGCTGCGCCGCATCCTCTTTGAATATGGCGAGGAGCGCTATGCGCCCGCCATCGCGAAGAGAATTTGCCAGCACCGCGAGCAAAAGCCCATCGAAACGACGCTTGAGCTCGCCGATATCATCCGTTCGGCCATGCCCGCGAGCGCGCTGCGCGAAAAGCAGCACCCTGCCAAGCGCAGCTTTCAGGCCATCCGCATTGCCGTGAACGACGAGCTGGGCGAGCTTCCGCCGATGCTCGACGCGGCGGAGAAAAATCTGAAACCGGGCGGACGGCTCGCGGTCATCACGTTCCACTCGCTCGAAGACCGCATCGTCAAGAAGAAATTACAGGAGCTTGCACAGGGCTGCATCTGCCCGCCGGAATTTCCGGTGTGCGTGTGCGGACGAAAGCCAAAGGTCAAGCTCATCACAAGAAAGCCCATCGTTTCGGGCGAAGAAGAACTCGCAGAGAATCCCCGTGCCCGCAGCGCCAAGCTGCGCGTCGCGGAAAAGTGCTGACAACAGCCGAAAATACGCAAAAGAAAGGAGATCGCCATGGCCAGCCGCAGAGAGCAGAACATGAAATACCGCCGCTACAGCGGACGAGTCAATGGCAATCTCGCTTACGATCCCGCCTACGAAGAGCGCCAGCGCAGGCTGCGCCGCGAGCGTGAATACGAGCGCGAGCACGAGCGTCAGCGCGAGGAATTCATGCGTCCCCCGCAGCGGAAGGTGCAGAAAAAGGCTGCGCCCGTCCGCCGTCAACGCGAAAAGGTCTCGCTCGGCACGCTGTGCGGCTTTATGGCGCTGGCCGCAATGGTCGCGCTGATGATCATGTGCCGCGCACAGCTGACGGAAATCTCCGCGCAGGTCGTCTCCGTGCAGAAGGAGATCTCCGCGCTCGAGGACGAGCATGTCGCGCTGCTCACGCGCTACGAAAAAACCTTTGACCTCACCACCATCAAGGAGGCGGCGGCCGCGGCCGGTATGGCCAAGCCCAGCGCCTCGCAGGTCTACTACATCGACCTGTCGGAGCCCGACAGCGTGGTCGTCTACCAGCAGAAGAGCCAGAACGTTTTGTCGCGGGCGCTCACGTCGCTTGGCAACGGCGTATGCGCAGTGGTGGAATATTTCAAATGAGCGAAGCTATACATAAGGAGTAAGGAGCTTCCTTACTCCTTTTCCATTTTTAAGGAGGATGAACGACTGTGGCACCACGCCCCCAGAACCAGAAAAGACGGCCCGAATCCGCGCGCCGCGCAAACCGCATCATTCAGACAAGAACGCTGCTGCTTCTGGGCGTGTTCGGCGTGCTGACGTTTGTGCTGCTCTTCACCCAACTCTATCACTGGCAGATCGCCGAGCATGACGAGCTCCAGTCCGTCGCTGTGCGCCAGCAAACGCTGCGCACCACGGTGGAGGCGAGCCGCGGCACGATCTACGATCGAAACGGCACGATCCTCGCGATGTCCGCCTCGGCGGAGGATATTTTCATCTCTCCGAAGGAGATCATCGAAAACGATCAGGATCAAAACCTGATCGCGGGCGGCCTTGCTGAAATTCTGGACCTTGACCCCGCTGACATTCTCAAAAAGATGGAGAAAACGAACTCGCAGTACGAAGAGCTCAAGAAAAAAGCGGACGATGAGCTCGCCGACAAGGTGCGCGAATTCATCAATGAGAACGACCTCAAGGGCGTTTTCATTCGTCCGACGAGCAAGAGGACCTATCCCAAGGGGACGCTCGCCTCACAGGTCATCGGCTTTACCAATGACCTCGGCGGTGCGATGGGACTTGAGGCGACGTACAACGACGAGCTGACCGGTGAGAACGGTATGGTCGTCACCGCGCGCGACCGCGACGGCCGCTCCGTGCTCTACCAGTACGACCAGTATTTCGACGCGGAAAACGGCTGCGACCTGCACACGACGCTCGACACGACCATCCAGTATTACCTTGAGAAAGGTGTGCAGGAGCTCGAGGCGCGCTTCGGCACTGGCAAGGGCGCCGAGGGCATCGTCATGGATGTCAACACCGGCGCGGTGCTGGCGATGGCGTCGCTGCCGACCTACGACTTGAATTCCCCCGGCATGGTCTACAACGACTTTCTGACCTCCGGCATGACGGAGGAGCAGGTCCTCGAAAACATGAGAGACCTTCTCAACAAGCAGTGGCGCAGCAAGGCCATCAACGACACCTACGAGCCGGGCTCCACGTTCAAAACACTGACGCTCGCGATGGCGCTTGAGGAAAACGTTGTCGACCTGAACACGGGCTTCTATTGCAGCGGCAGCGTAAAGATCGAGGGCGAGACCATCAACTGCTCCAAGCGCGCGCCCGGTCACGGCCAGCAAAACCTGACGCAGGCGTTCGCCAACTCCTGCAACCCCGCGTTCATCAACATCGGCCTTCGCATCGGCAACGACAAGTTTTACCAGTACATGCTGGACTTTGGCCTGACGGAGAAGACCGGCGTCGACACCACGGGCGAGGCCAGCGGCTTCGTCAACAGCGAAATTAAATATTCGACGCTGGCGCTGGCGTGCTACGCCTTCGGCCAGAACTTCAACGTCACGCCTATCGCGCTGCTGGCGGCGCAGTGCGCCTGCGTCAACGGCGGCTACCTCTATACGCCCTATCTTGTCGAAGAGATCACCGACCAGGACGGCAACGTCGTCTCCAAGCACGACTCCACGCCCATCCGTCAGGTCGTCTCCGAGGAGACGTCCGCGCTTGTGCGCGACATCATGGAGTATGAGGTCACAAGCGGCACGGGCAAGAACGGTCAGGTCGCGGGCTACCGCATCGGCGGCAAGACCGGCACGGCCGATAAGGTCGGCGGCGGCGTCATCGTCTCGTTCGTGTGCTTCGCCCCCGCGGATGACCCGCAGGTGATGATGCTCCTGACGCTCGACGAGCCGAGCAAGTGGACCGGTACCTACGTTTCCGGCGGTAACATGGTCGCCCCCGTGGCGAGTTCCGTCATGGGCGAGATCCTGCCGTATCTCGGCATTGAGCCGAGCTACACCGCTGAAGAGCTCGTCGGCGCGGATAAGACTGTGCCGAACGTCGTCGGCCTCAGCAAGGACGCGGCGGCCGAGCGCCTGAGCGCGAACGGCTTCAGCTTCCGCACCGTCGGCAGCGGCGATACCGTCACCGACCAGACGCCCGCAGGCGGCGCGATCGTACCGAACAGCGCGGAGATCATCCTCTACCTCGGCGCGGAGAAGTCGACTGACAAGTGCATCGTCCCGAACGTCGTGGGCGACAGCGCCGCGACCGCGAACCAGAAGATCGTGAACGCGGGGCTCATCATGGGCGTTTCCGGCGCGACGAACGCAAGCTCGTCCACGGTGCACGCCATCTCGCAGAGCATCGCCGCGGGCACGGAGGTCGAGGCCGGTACGGTCGTGCGCGTCCAGTTCAGCGACAGCTCGGTGCGCGACTAAAGACAGCAAGACCCAATTCCGAAAGGAATTTTTCAAACGCAGTTATCTGAGCTTATTTCCGCATTAGAAGACAAAACGGTGCATGCGCCGCCTGACCTGATAGTCAGAGGCCTTGCGCTCGATTCCCGCAAGGTAGAAGAGGGATTCCTCTTCTTCGCCCTGCCGGGGGAGAAGGAGGACGGCGGCGAGTTTATCGCCGAAGCCAAAGCGCGCGGCGCGGCCTGCGCCGTGTGCGAGCATCCGCCGGAGACGGAAATTCCCTATATCTTAGTGCCGGATGCGCACAAAGCGCTTGCACTTTGCGCGGCGGTATGGTATGGTACTCCGGCGGGAAAACTCACCGTGGTCGGCGTGACCGGCACAAACGGCAAAACGACCACGACATATCTTATCAAACAGCTTTTGGAGCGCACAAAGGGCGCAAAGGTCGGCCTGATCGGCACGAATCAGAATTTGATCAGCGACAAGACCATCCCGACCGACCGCACAACGCCCGACGCGCTGACCGTGCAGCGCCTGCTCGCCCAGATGGTCGATGCGGGCTGCACCTATGCCGTGATGGAGGTCTCGTCCCACGCGCTGATGCAGAGCAGGGTAGAAGGAATCCGATTCCGCGTCGGTGTTTTCACGAACCTGACGCAGGATCACCTCGACTACCACGGCACGATGGAGGCCTACTGCGACGCGAAGTCGAGGCTTTTCGACCAGTGTGACATCGCCTGCGTCAACGGTGACGATGCGTGGACGGAGCGCTTGCTCGCCCGCTTTACGAGCGAGCGGATTACATTCGGGCAGGGCATGACGAATGACCTTGTCGGCTGGCGTGCCCGCTACGAAAACGACTGTGTGCGCTTTACCGCCTGCACCGACCTCGACCACGAGGAGACGAAAATCGGCATCCCCGGCGGCTTTTCGCTCTATAACGCGCTCGCGGCGCTCTGCGCCGTGCAGGCGCTCGGCGTGCCGCTTTCCGACGCGGCAAAAGCGCTGACGGAATGTGTCGGCGTTAAGGGGCGGTGCGAGGTCGTACCGCTTGATGCACCGTTCACCGTCATCATTGACTATGCGCACACGCCCGACGGGCTCAAAAATATTCTCTCCACGGTCTGCGGCTTTGCCGACGGGCGCGTCATCGCGCTCTTTGGCTGCGGGGGAGACCGCGACAGGACAAAGCGACTCCGCATGGGCCGCATCGCCGCGGCGCTCTCGGACTTCGTTGTTCTCACGAGCGACAATCCCCGCACCGAAGACCCTTACGCCATCCTACGAGATGTGCTCCCCGCACTTTTGGAGAGCAGAACGCCGTTCGCCGTCATCGAGAACCGGCGCGAGGCCATCGGCTTTGCTCTGCGCGAGGCGAAAGCGCGCGACGTCGTCGTCCTCTGCGGCAAGGGGCACGAGACCTATCAGGAGATCGGAACGATAAAATACCACCTCGACGAGAGGGAGGTCGTGCGCGAGAGGTTCGCGCAAGTACAAAGGAAGGACGCCGCCGACGCGGCGAAGGAAAACGAACATGAAGATCATCATTGCCTGCATACTGAGCTTCGCGGTCTCCGCGATCACGGGAAAATTTCTGGTCCCTGAGCTGAGAAAGCTCAAGGCCGGACAGAGCATCCGCGAGGACGGCCCCACCTGGCACGCCGGAAAGGCCGGCACGCCGACGATGGGCGGCTTAATGTTCATCCTCGGCATCTTCGTCTCTATCCTGATCTGCGGCTGGAAGGGCATGATGGCGGGGGACTTTGAGCACCTCTACATCTTCTTTTTTGCGCTGATCTTCGGCGGCATCGGCTTTTTAGACGACTTTGAAAAGGTGAAGCACAAGCAGAACCTCGGCCTCACGGCCATCCAGAAGTTCCTGCTCCAGCTCGCCGCGGCGGTCGCGTTCCTCTGCCTGATGCGCTTTGAGGGCATGCTGACGCCGAACCTCTACGTGCCGTTTTTCAACACGCAGATCGTCATGAGCTGGTGGGTGTACATGGTGTTTGCGGCGTTTGTCATCGTCGGCACGGTCAACGCCGTCAACATCACGGACGGCATCGACGGCTTGGCCGGCAGCGTGACGGTGCCGGTCGGCCTGTTTTTCACCGTGCTCGCCATCTGGTGGCAGGGCTATGAGCAGCTCGGCATTTATGCTGCGGCGCTCGTCGGGGGAATTCTCGGCTTCCTCATCTATAATTTCCACCCCGCCAAGGTCTTCATGGGCGACACAGGCTCGCTGTTTCTCGGCGGCACGGTGGCGGCGCTCGCCTTTGCCTACGATATGCCGCTCGTGCTGATCCCCGTCGGCTTTGTCTACATCTGCGAGACGCTGTCCGACATTTTGCAGGTCATCTACTTCAAGGCGACGCACGGCAAGCGCCTTTTCAAGATGGCGCCGCTGCACCATCACTTTGAGCTCTGCGGCTGGAGCGAAGTAAAGCTCGTCGCCGTGTTCACCAGCGTGAGTGCGCTGTGCTGCCTGGCGGCGCTGTTCGGAGTACTCAACAGATTTCATTTTTGAGAAACGGCAAGCCGTTTCTCAAAAATGAGAGGGGATGCGCGGCGCTCTGTGCCTCGCCGCCCTTGGCGGCTCGACACTCACTCTGCGAGAAGTATTTTTCGCCACGCACCGGTCGCGGCGAAAAATGATTAAAAATATTTCGCGCCTGCGGGCGCGAAAGTCTGCGACGCTTGGTTGCAAAATGGAGGCAAACTCGCGCAGAGCGCGAGTTTGCAATCAGTATGAAAGGGGGAAGACTGCATGACCAAGGAAGAACGCTTGCTGCGGCAGGAGCAGCGCGAGCGGGCGAAGGCCATCGAGGCGGCGGCGCGCGAAGCGGGCCGCGGACCGCTGGATCTTCCGTATCTTCTGCTGGTGCTTACGCTCGTGGGCGTGGGCCTGATCATGCTGTTTTCCGCCAGTTTCCCCTCGGCCTACTATGAAGAGGGTAACCCCGCGTACTACCTCATCCGTCAGGGCATTTTTGCGATCCTCGGTATCACGGCGATGTTTATTGTCGGCAAGATCAATTACGAGCGCTATCGCGCGGTGGCGAAGATGCTGCTGATCTTTTCCATCATCCTGCTGGTGCTCGTTCTGATCCCGGGCATCGGCACGGGCCGACTGACGCACGGCGCGCAGCGCTGGATCCGTCTCGGACCCATCCAGTTCCAGCCCTCTGAGATCACCAAGGTCGGCATCATCCTCTATTTTGCCGACAGCATTTCGAAGAAGAAAGACAAAATGGCCACGCTGCGCTACGGCATCGTGCCCTATGTTGCCATCCTCGGCGTGATTGCGGCGCTGATGGCGAAGGAGCCGCATCTTTCCGGTATGGTGCTGCTGCTCGGCATCGGCGCTGTGATGATGTATGTCGGCGGCATCCGCAACTACTGGGTCGGCCTCGGCTTTGCGCTGGTGCTGCTGGTGATCTACGCCTTTGCGACCGGCATCATCACCTACAACTCGAGCCGAATCGACATCTGGCTCGACCCGTTCAACGAAGAGTGGATGCGCGATAAGGGCTATCAGATCCGGCAGAGCCTGCTCTCCATCGGCTCGGGCGGATTGTTTGGACTGGGCCTTGGCAAGAGCCGGCAGAAGTTTCTGTTCCTGCCCGAAGAGCACAACGACTTTATTTTCGCCATCATCTGCGAGGAGCTCGGCCTTGTCGGCGCGACGATCATCATGGTCATGTTCGCGCTGCTCGTCATCCGCGGCTACTGGATCGCCCTGCACGCGCGCGACCGCTTCGGAAGCCTTCTTGCCGTCGGCGTGACGACGCAGATCGCCTTGCAGGTATTCCTGAACATCGCGGTCGTGACGAATCTGATCCCAAACACGGGTATTTCGCTGCCGTTTTTCAGCTACGGCGGCACGGCGCTTGCCGTGCAGCTGGCCGAGGTCGGCATCGTACTGAGCGTTTCGCGCCAGATGCGCTGACGCGGGAAGGAGAAAACGGCTATGAAGGTCATCTTTACCTGCGGCGGCACGGCGGGGCATGTCAACCCCGCGCTTGCGCTCGCGGGTTATATGCGGGAAAAGGACGCGGGCACGCAGATCTTATTCGTCGGCGCGGAGCGCGGACTGGAGCGCGATTTGATCGCGCACACGGACTATCCGTTCCGTACGGTGAACATTTCATCGTTCCACCGCTCGTTCAGGCCTGCGGAGATCAAGCACAACCTTGTCTCGCTCAAAAATCTCGCCCACGCCGAGCGTGAGGCGAACGCGATCTTAAATGATTTTCACCCCGACCTGATCGTCGGCACCGGCGGCTACGCGAGCTATCCACTTGTGCGCTACGGCGCAAAGGCGGGCATCCCGACGGCGGTGCACGAGTCAAACATTGTGCCGGGCCTGACGACGCGGCAGTTAGAGCCCCACTGCGACCGCATCATGGTTGGCTTTGAGGACTGCCGCGCGCACTACAAGCACCCCGAAAAGGTGGTCGTGACCGGTACGCCCGTGCGCGGTGACTTTTTCACAGTGACAAAGCAGCAGGCGAAGGAAAAGCTCGGCATGAACGACGGGCGCAAGCTCATCGTCTCGTTCTGGGGCAGCCTCGGGTCGAACGCGATGAACCGCGCGATGGCGGAGTTTCTGGCGCTTGAGAGCGCGAAGGAGCCCTTTTACCATATCCACGGCGTCGGCGAGATCTGCTGGAAGCCGATGCAGCAGTGGATGCACGATGACGGGTTGGAGATCACCGAGCATCCCGCGCTCGACGTGCGGCGGCCTGTGAGTGGCTGCCCAGAATGGCGAAGGAGCAGGGCGCCGACTTTGACGAACACCCAAACATCGAAGTGACCGAGTACATCTACGACATGGCGACTGTCATGCGCGCCGCCGACCTCGTTATCTGCCGCGCGGGCGCGTCTACGCTCAGCGAGCTGACGGCGCTCGGCGTTCCGGCGATTCTGGTGCCATCGCCCAACGTGACGAATCACCATCAGGAGAAGAACGCGGCGCTGCTCGGTGACCACGGCGCGGCGCTCGTGCTGCCGGAAGAGGGCCTTGACGGCAAGAAGCTCTTCGCCGCCGCGGCGGGCATCCTGAACGATCCGCAGCGGATGGAGACGATGTCTCAAAACATGGCGGTGCTCGGCATTCCCGACGCGACCAAGCGCATCTACGACACAGTGATGGCTCTGCTCAAGTGAAAACAAAAGGAAGCGAGCAAGGCTCGCTTCCTTTTTGCGTGTTTTTGCGATTTATTCCGCCTTCAAAATGAAATCCATATAGATAGGATTGTGGTCGGAGTAGCGATACCCCGCGTCGACGACATCGGCGGAGACGGCTTCGACGTTGTCGGAGACGAGGAAGCCGTCGACCGTCACGCGGAAGGTCGTCTCCTCGTTGTAGGGTTCGTTGGCCGTGCGGCAGGTGGCGACGGGATGGTCGACGTCAAACGGCACGACGAGGGAGAGCCCGTCGGGGATCGTCCCCTCGGGGATGGGCTGCGCCCAGGTGTCGTTCTCGCCGCCCGCGACGCCGAAGATCTCGGCAGAATTGCCGAGCAGGTCCTTATTGAAGTCGCCGCCCGCGACGCAGTAGTTGCCGTTTTCATATTCCGCCAGCATATCGGCGCAGAGCATTTCAAGCTGCTCGGTCGCGATGGTGCCGTCGGACGTGTAGGCCGAAAGATGCAGGTTATAGAGCACCAGCTCCCTGCCGTTTTCCATCGGGATGCGGCTGACGGAGTAGCAGCGATCGAGGTCGACAAGCTTCATAACGCTTGTCTCGATCGGCAGCGAACGGCGCACGGCGGAAGAGATCGGGCGACGTGAGAGCGTCACGATACCGGACTGGTTCGCGCCGTGGGGGTTAATAAGAGGATAGAAGAGGTAGGGACTGTCATAATTCTGCGCGAATACCTTGTTAAATTCGCTGTTCCCCATCACATCGTCGAGATAAGCGTCCTCTGCGATGTGCCAGCTGCGCGTGCCGTAGATATCGACCTCCTGAAAGAGCGCAAAGTCGGGCGAAAGGTCCTTGACGAGCGAGACCTCGCCGCGCATATTCTCGTCGACAGCCTGCCTGCTGCGGGCGCGGCTCTCCTTGCCGCCGTCCATGAAGAAGCTGTAATCGTCGCTGTACGCGCCGAAGCCCACGTTGGCCGACGAAACGCGGTAGGTGACGCCGGTCTGCGGCGCGTCCGCCATCGGTGCGGCAGAGGCGGCGTCGCAGTGCACCACGCTGAGCGTCTGCCAGTCCTCCACGCGGTAGTACGCGGCAAAGACATAGATGACGTAAGCCAACACGATCAGAACGAGCGCCAACAGAACATAGAGCGCGACTTTGAGCGTTTTTTTCATGAAAAAAGACTCCTTTCGGGGAGAAATACAATAGTCTCATTTTGCCACAAAGCGGGCGGGAAAGCAAGGCAAAAAGAAGTTGACGCGCCGCGGCAAAATGGCTATACTGAAAATGCCTAACTATTGCCCTGCGAAAGTCGGCAGTCACCCATTTCCCGCAAAAGCCATACGATGGAAAAGTAATGTGCTTGCGGGAGGGAACATGATGTGTGAGCTGTTGGTAGAGGGCGGGGAGCGCCTGTACGGAGAACTCACGATACAAGGCTCAAAAAACAGTGTGCTGCCGATTTTGGCGGCGACGCTTTTGTGCGCGGATACCTGCGTGATCGAAAATTGTCCGAAGCTGCGGGACGTGGATGCGTCCGTTGCCATTTTGCGGCACTTGGGCTGCTGCACGCACTGGGAGGACAGTGCGCTCGTGGTCGACACAGCGCGCATGGACCGCGCGGTCGTGCCCGACGCACTGATGCGAGAGATGCGCTCGTCGGTCATCTTTCTCGGCGCGATTCTGGCGCGCTGCAAGGAAGCGACGATCTGTTATCCCGGCGGCTGCGAACTGGGACCGCGTCCCATTGACCTGCACTTAAGCGCCCTGAGCGCCTTGGGGGCAGAGATCAGGGAGACGGGCGGCGAGCTCAAGTGCCGCGGCGGAACGCTTCTCGGGAGCGATGTGTACTTACCCATGCCGAGCGTGGGCGCGACGGAAAACGCGCTCCTCTGCGCCTGCGGCGCAGACGGCGTGACGACGATCTACAACGCCGCGCGCGAGCCGGAGATCGTCGATTTACAGAACTTTATCAACGCGATGGGCGGCAACGTCCGCGGCGCGGGAGGCTCGATCATCACGGTCGAGGGCAGACGCGCGCTGCACGGCGGGAAATACCGCATCATCGCCGACCGCATCGTGGGCGCGACGTATCTCTGCGCCGCGGCCTGCTGTGGGGGAGAGGTGCGCCTTCGCGGCGTCGACCCGCGGCCGCTTTCGACTGTGTCCGGCGCGCTGAGCGAGGCGGGCTGCACGGTCAAAAGCGGGGAGGACGATGTTTTCCTCCAAAGTGATGGCAGTCTCAGATCCATCCGCCCTGTGCGCACGGCACCCTATCCGGGCTTTCCGACGGACGCGCAGCCGGTGCTGATGGCGGCGCTTTTGAAAAGCGCGGGCAGCACCGTTTTTGTAGAGAATATTTTTGAAAACCGTTACCGCCATGTCGACGAGCTGGCGCGCATGGGCGCGGAGGTGCGCGTCGCGGGACGCGTGGCAGTCGTCACGGGACGCGAGCACCTGCACGGTGCGCGCGTCAAGTGCACCGACCTTCGCGCGGGCGCGGCGCTTGTGATTGCGGGATTGCAGGCCGACGGACTCACACGCATTTCGCGCATCGAGCACATCGACCGCGGCTATGAGAGCATCGAGCGCGACCTTGGCGTGCTGGGCGCGCATGTGCGGCGGGAGACGGGTACATAAGCAAACGGAGAAAAAAGGCAGGAAAACTATGGCGTCAAAGCGAAGAAACAGACGGCGCAGGCGGGGAAGAGCCTCTTTCCCGCTGAGACTTTTGTGCCTCGCGGTCGTGATCGCCGCATTTCTCGGCGCGCTGACGATGTTCTTCCGCATCGATATGATCGTGGTGGAGGGCAACGAGCGCTATACCGAGGAGCAGATCATCGAGGCTGCGGGCGTGCAGAAGGAGCAGAACCTTGTGCTGCTGAACAAATATAAGGTCAAACAATCCATTTTCGACACGCTTCCGTATGTGGAGACCGTTGTCATCAACCGCAAATACCCCGACGCGCTCATTCTGACCGTGACGGAGTGCACGGCCTCCGCTGCGCTGACGGGCGAAAACGGCACATGGCTCATGAGCGACGAGGGCAAAATTCTGGAGCGCGCGGCGCAGATCCCCGAGGGCTGCGCGCGCGTGACCGGCTGCACGCTCGTCGAGCCCGCGGTCGGCGCGATGGCGGCGTTTGCGGACGAGGATTCGTATAAATTCGAGCGCCTGCTCACGCTGCTGCGCACGGCGGAGGATAAGCAGCTTCTCTCCATGATCGGCGAGATCGACCTGAGCGACGGCACGGCCATCACCTTTACCTATTTGGACCGCTTTACGGTCAAAATGCCCTGGGATGCGGACATTGCCTACAAGCTCGGGAATGTGCGCACGGTGGTGGAGCAGCTTGAAGCCAATCAGACCGGCACGATCAACCTGATGAACGACGGCAGGGCTGACTTCATCCCGGAATAAAGGCGGAAGTTGACGTAAAAAAGTTTCCCCGAAATGGCCGATTGCTATTGACCCCGCGGGAAAACCGTAATACAATAATTAAGATAGCAAATACCTGATATTGTGGCGCTTGCAGCGGCAAGTGCCTTGCCCATACAACAGATTGCAGGAGGAACCGACATGGCATTCGGATTGGAGACCGGTCCTGAAAACGTAGTTAAGATCAAGGTCATCGGCGTTGGCGGCGGCGGCAACAATGTGGTCAACCGCATGGTGCGCACCGGTGCGCGCGGCGTCGACTTTGTCGCGGTGAACACAGATAAGCAGGCGCTCAACGTGTCTGCCGCCACTTATAAAATTCAGATCGGCGAAAAGCTGACGCACGGTCAGGGCGCGGGCTCCGACCCTGAGGTCGGCCGCAAGAGCGCCGAGGAGAGCCGCAACCAGATCGCCAAGGCACTCGAGGACACCGATATGGTCTTCATCACCGCCGGCATGGGCGGCGGCACCGGCACGGGCGGCGCGCCCATTGTTGCCGAGATCGCGCGCGAGGCGGGCATTCTGACCGTCGGCGTCGTGACGAAGCCCTTCGGTTTTGAAGGCCGCCGCCGCATGACGCAGGCGGAAGCGGGCATCGAAGAGCTCAAGACCAAGGTCGACTCGCTCGTCATCATCCCGAACGAGCGCCTCAAGCACGCGACCGACCAGAAGATCACCTTTGCCAACGCGTTCGAGATCGCGGACGACGTGCTGCGTCAGGCGGTGCAGAGCATCTCCGACCTGATCCGCGACACAGGCTTCATCAACCTCGATTTTGCCGACGTGACCGCCATTATGAAGGACGCGGGCCTTGCCCACATGGGCGTCGGCCGCGCCGCCGGCAAGAACAAGGCCGAGGAGGCCGCGCGCATGGCCATTTCGTCCCCGCTGCTGGAGACCTCCATCAACGGTGCGCACGGAGTGCTCATCAACGTCACGGGCTCGATGGACATCGGCCTCGACGAGGTCGAGCAGGCAGCGTCCCTCGTGCAGGAGGCCGTGCATCCCGACGCGCTCACGATCTTCGGCGCGACGTTCGACGAGACGCTCGACGACGAGATCCGCGTCACCGTCATTGCCACGGGCTTTGACAAGGCGCCCGGCGCGCTGGACTTCAACAAGGATAAGAAGCCTGCCGAGCAGAGCGGCGAGAGCGCTGCTGCCGGTCTTGCGCCGCTCGACTTCGACAAGGAAAAGACCGAGGAAGAGGCTAAGCACGAAGATGAGCCCGATCCGTTCGACGACATCTTCAAAATTTTCAACCGCGAGCGTTAAATGGAAACAATTCCCAAAATTCCGCAGACTTTGGTCTGCGGAATTTCTTTGTCCGCATTTACAGCGCCATTTCAAAAAGCGATGCCAGCACATCAAATTTTTGCACCTTTTAATTTTGCCCGAAGCGCAGAAAGTAAATGCGCCGGACAGAGAAAAAGAAATGAGAAAGAAAAAATTTCCGGCGTTGGGCGGACGGCTGCGCGCTGCGCGCACAGGGCGCGCCGTCCGCCCGTATTTTTTAAAGGGGTGAGAGAATGGATGGAACGCATCGCACAAAGAAGCGAGCGGCGGCGATCCTGCTTGGATTTTTTGCCGCCGCCGCGATCGCAATGCCGTCTGCGCAGGCGGCGGACCGGACGGTCAGCGAGCTGATTCCCGTCGGACAGACCGTCGGCGTCAAGCTCTTTTCCGATGGCGTGCTCGTCGTCGGCTTTTCCGATGGGGAAAGTCCGGCGAAGGACTGCGGACTCAAGGAGGGCGACGTCATCACCGCCATCTGCGGGCAGAGTCTGGACACCATTGAGGAATTCCGTCAGCTTCTGGCAGAAAACGGCGAGGACGCCGCGGCGCTGACCGTCAAGCGCGGCAGCCGCACGATCGAACTGAGCGCAGAGCCGGAGAAGGATGAGGACGGCGAGTACCGCCTCGGCGCCTGGGTGCGCGACAGTATGGCGGGTATCGGCACGATGACCTTCTTTGATCCGCAGAGCGGCACGTTCGGCGCGCTGGGCCACGGGGTCACGGACGTGGACACGGGGCAGCTCCTGCCGCTCGACCACGGCAGCATCATGGACGCCTCGGTCAAGGCGGTGAAAAAGGGGGAGCGTGCCTCGCCCGGCGAGCTCAAGGGCGACTTTGACCTGACGCGCGACAGCGGCACGCTTTACGCCAACACCGAATGCGGCATTTTCGGCAAGCTCTCGGCAGAGGACGCGGCAAAGATCACCGGCGCGGCGCTGCCGATCGCAAAGAAGGATGAGATCAAGACCGGCAGGGCGGCGATCTTAGCCACCGTTTCCGGCAATGAAACACGCGAGTATGATATTGAGATCGAAAAAATCTATTCGCCTTCCGGCAGCACGCGAAATCTGCTGCTGCGCGTGACGGACGAGGAGCTTCTTGCGCAGACCGGCGGCGTGGTGCAGGGAATGAGCGGCAGCGCGATTTTGCAGGATGGCAAGATCATTGGCGCGGTCACGCACGTCCTGCTGGATGATCCGTCAAGAGGTTATGGTATTTTTATCGAAAATATGCTCTCTGCGGCGGGGCTTTCGAGTGAATAACCTACCCATATAGTAGAAAGATTGTGTTAAGATAGCGTAAAAACAACTAAATTTTCATGCAAAAAGTTAGAAAAAGATGGTTAAATTCGACATAACTCGCTTGAAAACGCTGTCCAAATATGTTAGCTTAAAGCCATGGCAGAACGAAGACGTCACATTTTGCTGCTGAAGCTGGCCGGCTGGGTCGGCGAAAACTTGTGTGAAAAGGACGGGATGACATGGACAAGAGGATCACGGTCGTATTAGCGGACGCAAACGAGGAGTTCCGCACAGCACTGAAACAGGCATTGGAAGCAACGGGTGAGTTCGACGTAGTGGGATGCGCAGCCGACGGACTGGCTGCGGCGCAGGATATAGCGGAGCGAAAGCCGCAGCTTCTTGTGATGGATCTTTTGCTGCCGGGACTTGACGGCTTTGGCGTGCTCGAGCAGGCGGCGAAGGACAAGGTGCAGATGAAGACAGTTGTCGTCTCGGCTCTTTATCGCGATCAGATCGTGTCGCAGGCGATGAGCCGCGGCGTATCGTTCTTCATGCCCAAGCCCTGCGAGCTGACCTCGCTTTTAGACCAGATGCGCCGCGCGGTCAACGAGGGTGAGGAGAGCGAGGACGAGTCGCAGGCGCTTGAGCGCGAGGTCACGGCAGTGATCCACGAGGTCGGCGTGCCCGCGCACATCAAGGGCTATCAGTACGTGCGCGAGGCCATCGTCATCGCCGTGCAGGACATGGATGTCATCAACGCCGTGACAAAGGTGCTCTATCCCGAGGTCGCGCGCCGCTACAGCACCACGCCCTCGCGCGTTGAGCGCGCGGTGCGCCATGCGATCGAGGTCGCGTGGGACCGCGGCGACCTTGAGACGCTCCAGCGCTATTTTGGCTACACGGTATCCAACACGAAAGGAAAGCCGACCAACAGCGAGTTTATCGCCATGATCGCGGACCGCATCCGTTTACAACGGAAGATCTATAGGGTGTGAAAAGCGAAAGACGTAAAGAGCCACGGAGAGATACTCCGTGGCTCTTTTAATAAGAGGTTTATGACTTATCACTTGCAGTGAACGCAAATGACAGCTCATGGTCGGAAAGAATGACGACAGAGAAAGTATCGTCACTGACAAAAGCATATCCAAAAGCCGAGGCGTCAGGATCATCCGAAGCTTTTACATCATAACAATAGCCGGCAAGCTTTTCACCATCATTCACAGCTTTTGTTTTCTCGGGACTGTAAGTTAAGTAGAAGGATAAATCAGAAATGGAGCGTTCTGAGAATGAAATTGTAGCCGCACCACCCTTTTCAACGGTGCAGGTAAAGCCACCGAGATTTTTGCGCGGATGGTATCGTCTCCATTTTCCAGAAATACTCCGTTCCAGCTGCCGACGATACGCTTTTCCGCTTTTGCGGCAATGTTGCTTTGGAACAGGCTGCTGTTGGCAAGAGCCACGGCGACAAGCAGAAGTGCGAGCACGGAAACGAGGAGAACGGCCTTCTTTTTCTTCGGCTTTTTGCCGCTGGCGGGGATGGGAGCTTCCTCTGCGGGGGTGATCTCCGCAGGTGCGGAATCTGCTTCAGGCGCGGCCGTTCCAATTTTTTCGCCGCAGTTCATACAGAAGACAGCGTCTTCCGGGATCGGGCTGCCGTATTTGGGACAAAATGGTCAAGTCGCCGGTCGTAGGGGTACTCAGATATTCTTGAAGCGCACGATCGTATTTGCTCTGCTCGATGGCGTCCTTTTGGCTTTTGACCTGCGAGAGCTCGTGTACCGAGCCGCCGACGATCAGCAAAGCAGCGGCGATACAAACGATGAGCAGGGCGTTTCGCTTAGAAACTTTTGGCGCGGAGGGAGATAGCCTTTCACCGCAGTCGGGACAGAAAACAAAGCTGTCATCGTATTGCTTGGAGCATTTTTTGCTGCCTTCTGCAAAGGCGGTGCCGCATTTGGGACAAAACATAAGATATTCCTCTCTCTCCTAAATATGTGGAAGACTCGACACAGGAGCCTTCCTCTGGAAAGAATATAGCGATTGTCAATTAGACTATACATATAATGATAATTAAATATCATTTTAGGCAACTTTTAATGAACGAAAAAGGCGGGAGTTCATTATGATTTGTGACAGAATAAAGCAATTACGGGAGCCGGCGGGCTATTCGCAGGCGCAGCTGGCAAAGCTCTTTCATGTTTCGGCGGACTATCTGCTGGGGCTTACGGCTTCATCGAGCATTGTGCTGGACGGATACACGCAGGAGGAAATTGAGCTGCTTTACAAGTTGATCCGCTATTTTGACGACCAGAAATAGCAGCGCTGATGCAGAGTACAAAACGATCCCCGTCCGGCGGAACCTTCCGCCGGACGGGGATCGTTGCTTTTTTACTTTTTCTGTTTCTTTTTCATGCGGCGCTCAATGTGCTGCAATCCCCACAGGCACAGCCAGGAGGCGGCGCCGAGGAGCAGCGAGCCAAGCGCAAATTGCTTTTTCTTCATGTCGATATCCTCATGTGTCGCTTTCGCGTAAAACAACGTCTGCGGTGAAGCGCTTGCCGTCGCGCTCGACTAAGAGCTTGAGCGTTTCGCCTGCTTCATGGCGGCGGCGGACACGCAGAAGGTCGGTGGACTTTGTCAACGCTTCGCCGTCGGCCGCTACGATAAGGTCACCCTTCTGGATGCCGGCCTCGTCGCCGGGGCCGCCGGGCGTGACGTCCATCACGCGCAGAGCGGTCTCGCCGCTATCTAAAATGACGGGCGCGATCTGTACCGAGATACCGATCACCACCTCGCCGTGCACCTCGCCGTAGGCGATCAGGTCATTGATCATATAGGCGGTCGAGGCGATGGGAATGGCAAAGCCGATGCCCTCCACGCTCGGCGACAAGAAATTCCCGATGACATCGACAGAAATCAGCCAGCACGTCGGCGGCGAGCTTGCTGATCTGTTCCCGGATGTTCGTCCGGACATGCACCATCCCGACCTGACCGTACACGTTGATGAGCGGACCGCCGGAGTTGCCATTGTTGAGCGCGGCATTCGTCTGGATGAGCGTCATCGTCACGCCGTCGACGTACACGTCGCGGTTGATGGCGGAGACGATGCCGTCGGTCAGTGTGCCGCGCAGCTCCACGCCGAGCGGGTTGCCGATGGCGTACACCGGATCGCCGACCGTCAGCGCGTCAGAGTCGCCGAATTCCGCGGCGGGAAGGCCGCTGGCCGCGATCTTGATGACGGCGAGGTCCTTTTCTTCGTCGAGCCCCAAAAGGCACGCACGGTAATCCTCACCCGTGTCGAGCACGACGTAGCACTCCGAGCCGCCCGCGATGACGTGGGCGTTCGTGAGGATGTAGCCATCCTCGGTGAAGATGACGCCGGTGCCGACCATGGCGCTGCCGTCGCGGTTGCCGGTGAGCACCGTGACGGTGGAGGGATTGACTTTCTGGTAGATCTCCTGGATCGTCAGCGCCTCGCCGTGGCTTTCGTTGTAGCGGAGCTTGACCTGATCGGTGTTGGGCAGGCGCTTGATGGTCGTTTCGCCATGCTCGCTGTTGTCGTAATAATCCTCGTCATGGCGCTGCTCAAAATCATTGTCGTGATAGGAACGGTGATCGTCGAACGCGCCGCCGAGCCACAGCGCTGTGACGACGCCGCTGACGAGGAGAAGGCCGAGCATGCAGAAAAGGAAGATCTTAAGCCCTTTCCGCTTTTTGCGCGGTGATGTATGCTTCTTCGGCTGTCCGGGCAGCGGTGTCGGCTGCACGTAGCGCTCCACGATGGGCGTGACGGGCGCTTCATAGCGCAGCACGACCTCGCGCGGCTCGCCGCTCTGGCTGACCGTCGGGGATAACTCCTGATTCTCGTGATCCATAGCGTGTTTCTCCTGTTGAGACTTACTGCGCGGTCTGCCCGCCGGCGAGCGTCACGCTGAAGGTGAACGTCGTCAGGCCGTTTTCGCTTGTGACGGCGATGTGCTCCTTGTGCTGGTCCAGAATGGTTTTGACCACGTAGAGCCCGAGGCCCACGCCGTCCTTATCCTCGGAGCGGGATTTGTCGCTCTTGTGGAAGCGCTCGAACAGCAGCGGGATCTCCTCGGCGGGGATGGTGTCGCCCTCGTTGCGAACCGAGATCAGCGCCTTGCCGTTGAGCGTCGTCACGCCGAGGTAGAGCGCAGAGCCCTTGCGGGCGAATTTTGCCGCATTTTCGAGCAGGTTGTAGATGACCTGCGTGATGAGGTCGTTGTCGCCGAGCACCATGATGCCGCTGTCGGGAATGTCGGCGTCGACATCGAGCCCGCGGTCGGTGATCTTCTTCTCCATCGAAATGAGCACGCGGCGCATGCTCTCGCACACGTCGAACGGCGCCTTCGTGCGCGTCAGGTCGCGCGACTGGAGCTGCGAGACCTCAAGCATGCGGCGCACGAGGCGGGACAGACGCCGCGCCTCATCCGAGATGATGCGCAGGTACTCCTTTTCCTGCTCGGGCGGGATCGTGCCGTCTAAGATGCCGTCGGTGTAGCCTGCGATGGTCGTCATCGGGGTCTTTAACTCATGGGAGACGTTCGCGATGAACTCGCGGCGCTGGCGTTCGGTCTCCTGTAAGGAGTCCGCCATGTTGTTGAACGACTCGGCGAGCTCGGAGATCTCCGTCACACCCTCGTAGTTGTGCATGCGCACGTCGAAATTGCCCTCGGCGAAGCGTCGTGTCGCCTCCGCCATCTCGTGGATGGGGCGCGACTGGCGCATGCTGACCCACGCGCTCACGACGAACGAGAGCAGCAGTACCGTCACCGCCGTCATGAAAAACAATCCGATGAACGTGCGCCACATCGTCGTCAGCGCCCGTGCGCCGGTCACCGCCAGCACAAAGCCGACGGTTGCGCCCTCGCTCACGATCGGCACGCCGACGACGAAGTGCGTGTCCTCATAGATGTCGCCGAGCGTGGTGCGCACGGCGTAGGTGTCATCGCTCATCGCGCCCTCGGCCACGTCCTGCGGCACGGTCAGCACGCGGTTGACGAGAGTTGTATCGGTCGTCAGCAGCAGGTTGCCGTCCGAGTTGCAGATGAGAAATTCTGCATCCGTCACGTTCGAAGCAAAGTCTGCCAGCTCACGCAGCCCTGTGAGCGAGCCATTTTCCATGTAGGACGACACCATGTGCGACACGACCGTCGCCTTGCTCTGCATCTGCTCGCTGCGCTCATCGATGGCGTAGGAATACGTCAGCGCGAAGAACGCGCTGCCGAGCAGCGCAAGCGTCAGCATGACGACGCTTGCCGTAAGCAGAAAATTCTGCCAGTAGATCGTGCGGCAGCGGGTCTTGACCTTTTTGAGCGTCCAGCGCTTTTTCTGTGTTTTCTCTTTGTTTTCTTCCGGCATACTGAATTACTTCACTTCGAATTTATACCCGACGCCCCAGACGGTCTTGAGCGCCCACTGGTCGCTGACGTTTTCGACCTTTTCGCGGAGCCTCTTGACGTGTACGTCCACCGTGCGCGAATCGCCGAAGTAGTCGAAGCCCCACA
>ERZ773245.1020-NODE-1020-length-23619-cov-4.258572_pt1 | contig 23619 bp, 18 predicted proteins | sample MGYA00580988_ERZ773245 | MGnify/ENA primary metagenome ERZ773245 (study PRJEB29015, sample SAMEA2737792) | human gut metagenome | biome: human gut; feature: human-associated habitat; material: faeces | place: China | collected 2012 ... | reverse complement strand
AATACATCCTCTAATATATCATCCTGGTATTTGGGAAGTAAATTAAAATAAACATTATCGTAAAGGCTTTCACTTCTTTTATATGTCTCGTAATCCCCTGCAGCTTGTATTATTTTCAAATTATATTTTTTGGCAAAATCAGAATCATTTGTTTTCCTTAACACATCATCAGCAAGACTATTTACTTGCCTTGGACTACAAAGTTTACTTTCATGTGGTGTATAGTTTAAAATTAGACTTGTTGTTATTTCACGCATTGAATCTTTTAAAATGTTTTCAGAATATTGCCTTCCATATATATAATGCAGCAAAACATCACCAGCATCGGGGTATATATCTTTAATCTTCTTACATGTATTATACATCTGTTCTACATCGTATAAAGGAGCACGACTAAGATAAATAGGTAGATACTTATCTACGGATAAGTCGTAATGTTTGATAACATTCAATATATTGTCAATTAAAGTCAACTCCTTAGTTTCCCTGGGAGAAAGTATATTAAAATATGTCGCAAAGTGGCTTGTTTTTAAAAGAAAATCACTGAATGACTTAAATATATTCTCGTATTTGGTATTTCCTAAAACGATATTCACAAATATACTTGCGTAATCATTATCTTTTTCATTAATTACTTTCTCAATATTCGAAACCAAAGTATTTGTCTGCTGTTCATCAAGATTAATAGATAATAGGCGACCGTAAGTATAGTCAACCTCCTGATAGTCCATAAGTTGCCCTATTATATCCATATTATCATATAATTTTCTTGAAATGAAATTGTCAACATAAGTTTTCCAATATTCTTCAATTCTGTCCATTCGTGTATCAAAGTCCTTATACCTATAATCATTATAAAACTTATAATTGGCATTTGACAGGACTTCTATATAGGTATGATTAGAAAATGCATCTATCCAACTATCCAATTTTTCGCTTTCGCTGTCCGACAACTTGTAACCGTTGATTTTAAGCGTATACAATTCTTTGCTCATTTCTGGCCAGGCTCCTTTGTTTGCCTTATATATATCTGATAAGATTCCAAATAATATATCCCAACAGCCTGACGAAGGGCCAAGGCTATAAGTATGATTAAGGGCTATTTTTTTTAGATCGTTTATGTAATTAGGATATTCTTGTAATAGTGTTTGAATTATCTCTCTACAGCCATTCCAATAATTGATTATTTCCAATCCATTGGGAGTAAAATCATACAACGTTTTAAAACCAAATTTTTCACCGCCTCCTGACCGTGTAAAACTTCCGTAATCAAACGCCCTGTCTAAAGTCTTAATTAAGAGTGGAATCGCTTCTTCACCAAATAGATACAACTCATTCATTATATCAAGACGTTGTTGGAGGTTTGCACTTGTGCCAGGAAGTATAACATGGAAAAGCTGTAGAAAATTTCCCGTGGAATTATTACCCCAACTCTCATTCTCTGCCAATGCAAGTTTTGCTAAAACCCATGCTGCTTTGTCAAAAGAATCCTTTGGAAAGCAAAGATGCTCAAGACACCATACAATATTTCGACGAGCATCTTTTATTATATTTGTTTTAAGCCATTCTGTTGATTTTCCCGCCACAATATAGTATAGGCATGATGCTACTGCGACCGGGTTCACCGTAGATATAGCGAGAAAGAGCCGTGAACCGAAGTCAGAACATACTACTTTCTCATTGCGGAAAGGGCCATTATCCCCCATAAGACGATTATACATTTCTATAGCGCTTTTGTTATCCTGCATATATTCAAGTCTTTTGCAAAAAGCGCGTTTCATCCTCTCTGACTGTGAATGGTCTTCTATGCTATCCAAGTCCCCAACTACTCTTCCGAACCTTTCGTCATCACAATTCTCAAACCATTTGCCTACGAGCCAAACTGCCAAAGGTAAAGGTCTGACATAAATCCAACTTGAAATATGCTCAATCAGTTCCTTCTTAGTCATAGACCTTACCACGGATGAGAAAACATCTTCTTTGTACCTAGAACTCTTGTCATAAAGTGGAGTAATATTCTCATTGTTACATACATAAGCATAATCACCCTTCACTTCATCCTTATACCCAATAGGATCAAATATAGCTAAGGAACACAAGGCTATCTTGCTTTCTTTTTCGTTGATAGTATTGCCACACATCTTTTGCCAAAGCACTTCATCGTTGATAAGATGCGTAGCTCCTTGACTTCGATATTCTTCAATTGCCTTAATAGCAATTTGGGGGAAGCCATCAGACATATATCGAATTTGCTCTGAGACGCTCGAATTGTCACATCCCATAGCTTCGAGGCTCCTGTTAATGTAGTTGTCTACAGCCCCCTTCAAATCAACACGGCGAAGATGTAAAACACTTACACCATTTGAATTTGATAACTCGTTTGGGTCATTATGTATTGCTATTAATTTGTACGATGTAGGTGTGTCCTGTATTAGGTTCAGTATACTCTGATAACTTTTCGTATCACAATTGTCTAATACAATATATCCGCTTTTGTCTTGCTTTTCACCAAGTAACGTGTTTAAGTCGTTTGTTAGGCGAGGATCTGAAGAATTTGCACAATAATAGTTGTTTGAGTTGTCCTCTTTTGAGAATATTTCGTATATCAATCTACTTTTGCCTAATCCTGATAGGCCTAAAAGCCTAATTACTTTTCCATCTTCTGACAAAATGTTGTCTCTAAGCACATCATAACCATCAAAAGGTATATAATCAGTTTCCCATTTCTTTAAAGATAAAGAATTCTTCATTGGCTTGATGCAATTATTCTTGTAAAAGAAAACGTTGACTTTTGTTAAATTAAACCAGCCGCTTATTTGGGTAAAGATATTGTGATGCCCTTTTATTTTACTTATTTTATTTCCTTTCATAGAAGTTTTTGGCTAAGAAAATGTGACGTTAAAAAAGTCTCAATTACATTTAATCAAGGCGATTACAATTGCAACTGCGATTCCAACCCATGTACCAATTGGTCCCCATTTTTGCCACCATTCTTTTTTGTTCCCTGTCTTTTGTGTTATATTAATACCTTCTCCATCTACATTCTTTGTTGAGTTTCCAGAATTTCCTTCTTGAGAGATATTAATTTGCCTACCTTTTATCTTGTCAACTTCATTTTTTGCCATAGCTTTATATTTTTTTTGATTAAAAAATTTAGTCATTAGAAGGACCCTATTATCCAATTATCGTTATCTCTTCTTCATTAAACCATCCGTTTCCTTCACACGTTTGTTTTACAATGTCAGGTTTGTCTGTATAAGCCAATATTGCTAATGAATGGCGAGCACGTGTACAGACAACATAGAAAAGGCGCAAGGTTCTAGCGATGGAGTTGTCGGCGCCCTCGTCTATATTCTTCATATCTGTTTCAGACAGAGGCTTTACTCCAAACAACTTGTCATAATCAAATAAGAAACCTTTTGTGTCTCTGCTATCAATTATTACCATTACCCTATCGAATTCCAAGCCTTTCACGCCTTGGTGGGTAGCAAAATCTGTCTGTCCAGTAACATATTTAAGATATTGCCTTATTTCTGAATAGGGTAGCGACATACACTTACGCCATCCCGTTATCTCTTTTTCTTGTTCATCTTCATCTACATCTACTTTCTCTTTCAATGCTTTCAGTAAGACAGGTGAAAGATTAAAGAGTTCATTGTCTTTAACAAAAGTAATTACATCACCGATTGACGTATCCTCTTTAAGAAGTAAGTCACATAATTCCTTAATCTTTATGTTTATTGAATGTATGTTTTGTAGTGGAGACTCGTTTTTTGAGAGTGCATCTCGTTTCAATATAGGTGAATTGTCCTTTACTATTTGATACAATTCTGACGAATTATTCTGCTTATAAGATTCTTCAATTGGCAGCAGTATGCTTTTAAAAAGATACATGTCAGATATTGAACCGTCCAAGAATCCTTGACTGTATTTTGGTATATTATGTAGGTTGTCATATAATTCACCAAATCCCAAACGCACAGCAGCCATCCTATGCTCAAGTAACAAGGTCTCTACATCTCCTTCAATCCAATCCTTATCACCAGATATATCGCTCATAACTTTTCTAACTATGGATTCGGTTTCAGATCTGTTTACGCCTTCAGAATATTCTTTTATAAACAAGTGAACAAAACCTTCCTGAACTCCGTCTTTAGAACTAACGGTAGCATCAGGATTGAGCTGACAGGCAATTTTATTGGAAAGTTCTACTATTCTACTGTCAGAACGGTAATTTACATCTAAATGGTCTTTTTGCCATTGCTCAGAAAGTTTACCCTCTATGTTTTCTTCTCCATCAAGATATATACGTTGTTTAGTATCACCCAATATACCCAACTTAAAATCTTTTGGATGATTTTTTTGAACTTCTATAAAGGCCTCCATGACATTCTTGTTGGTGTCTTGTCCCTCATCAATAAGCAAGATGGGGTATCTACCAATAAGCACTTCTTGCATCAATGCCTTATTTGCAACAAGGTAAGAGCCGATTTTCAATACATCTGCATGGCTAAGAGAATTTCTTTCCAGATTTTCACCATTGGGGTCATACACGAATTCATCAACTGATTTTGCGAACTCAATCTCAGCAACGATGCCTTCTTTCTGTTCCTCGTATTTCTTTCTGCTTTTTGGTTTGGCTTTTGTCAGTTTCGCTTCTAAATCTGCAAGTTTTTGTTCTTTGAAACTGATATATGTCTTTTTAATATCCTTCTGAAATGGTTTTATCAACGACCATATGAAACTGTGAATAGTCGATATGTCAAATATAGAAGTATCTTTAAGCCGGCTTATTATCTCGTCTGTTGCGGCATTAGTATAAGTTATTACAGCGCAATGCTTGCTTGTAAGTCTAAACACTCTGGCATATTTCTCCTTTATTATTTTAAGGAGTTCAACAAGTGTATATGTCTTGCCGGTACCAGCTCCTGCGAACAAGAAAAAACTTTTCTTATTGTCTAACGATACTAAATTTGCAAATTCGTCCTTTATTGCCATGATTATTCTATTGCATTATCCTTTGTAGTTGATATTTGTCCTTTTAACCAGTCAAGTCCCTTGATTATGTAGTCAGGTGCTTGTAAACTCTCAAATTTATCTGAAAGTAGCAAGTCGATGGCAAATTCAGCTTTCTTAGAACTATTTAGTGCGTTGAACATTTCAGTTTGGCATTCTTCGATGTCATCCTTTTGTACCGCATTATGGAATTTCTTGACCATACCAACACCTTTAGTCTCTTTATCAAACAACTCAATATTTGTCAATCCAATGGCATCTTCAAGTGTATATGGGATTACCTTGACATTTTTTCCTTTATACTGCATTCTGATCTCATACTGATATGCAACCCTGAGATTACCATTTTGCTTTTTATTCTCATCAAGGTCAATGAGCTTGTCAAGGTCATCTTCACATGGCAACCATTTCTTCAAGGTATCGTTGTTTGTTATGTAGCCTTTGCCTCTCTCTGGTCTAGCCTTTGTCCCATTTTTCACTTGAGCATCTAAATCCGTTATTATGAGCGTTGGCATACCAATCTTTTCTACCAAAGGACGGAAACGATGTGCATGTGCACCATTTATCTCTATAAGGGAAAGATACATATTGTCCATTTTCGCATCCTCCAAGAATTTAGGCATTAATATTCTCTCTCCTGCTCCTTCAACTATAATTATCCCATCAGCAAAGAACATATCGCAATGGGTAAGTTTAATATAGCGTGTGACAAATCTCTCATTTTCCTTGTCATCCTTGCCAAAGGTGTTGGTAAGATTGATGATGGTAGAAACAGGCAGGTCTGTTTCTGAGTCTAATTGTCGTTTGAAATAACGCAAACAGTTGAAGTCAACTTCATGGGCTATGTGAGTAGAATGTGTACTTACAACAAGTTGTGTATGTAACTTCTTCGCTTCTTCATTATTGGTAAGCGCAAAGTAGGCTTTTGCGATAAACACTTGTTGTGCCTGAGCATGAAGATGAGCCTCCGGTTCCTCAATGAGTACAAGATGAACAGGTTCTACTTCTTTTATTGGTTCTTTTTTGCTACCGTTAATCCATGATTCACGAAAATGAATTAACTGAAAGTACATAGAAATAAGATTTCTGTAACCTAATCCATTGTATTGTTCAGCCAAGTCATAACTATGCTTCTTGTTGCCAACCTCAAAAAGTACCGAGGACTCGTGCTGTAGGGTCTCTTTGGGATTCACCCTTGTATTCATCTTTATTGACGGATTTTGGAATCCAGGGTAGTTAATCTGCTTTAGTTCTGATACAGGTTTCTTGAACTGCTCATCCAACTGCTTATTAAGAGATTCTGTCAAGTTTACTATTTCTTCATAAAGAGGAAGTTCTGCCTCTGTGAGGTTTTCAACAGGGTCACCGTTCGAGTCATAATAATTGCTTAATTGTCTTGACAAGGTATCAAAACCGGTAGGCTGACTACTATTGGGATCTGAAAATCCACGCTGTGCTTCTATGTAGTCGATTTTAATCAATCCTTTCAATATATTATCTTGCTGCTTGTCAGGGGTGAGTTGAAGCAAGTCACCTATTTTATCGGGATCTAACACATAATATCTATGTGTAAAGAATGTTTGGAGCTTGTTGTTTCTGTCAAGGAAATCCCATAAGTGTTTTGGATATATGTCGTTCTTTATATGTTTCTTGCCACGTTCAGTTTTCTTTACCATCAAAACATTGCCACGTGCACTTGTGTAGGCTTCAAATAGTTCTTCCAGTTTAGGCTCAAATCTAACACGAGCACCAACCAAACCGCCATCCCAATCCAATGAAGGGATAAGATCTCTAACAAGATACGCCTCTTTTTCTTCAGCTTCAAACCAAATATCCAGAGTGGGCAAAAGGTTCTCCCACCTTTTTATAGACCTATCAGATTCAGGTACTTCTTCTTTCATCCATGATTCACCAATAGCGTTTATTCCATCCCAGACATCCAAGGTAAAATCACGCGTCTTGAACTTCTTGTTACCATCTGGTGATAAAAACTCGATGACTGCATCCATGAATGAAGTCTTACCGCTGTTGTTTGCACCCACGCATATTGTCTGATTTTCATCAAGGTCAAAAACGCAAGACTTTAACTTGCGGAAATTCTGTATGTAGATTTGTTTGATTTTCATTGTTTGCTTTAGTTATTCGTGACGGCTATCTATTATTTCCTAGAACCACTATTTCATGTAAAAGAGAAACCAGAGGATTTTCACCTATGGGAAAGACGAATGTCTTTTTAGGCTTTATCTCTGATGCTCCTGCCTTAATGATTTGATGTCTGTGTCTGATACTATGTCCACTATATCATGAACTAATGACAGAGCTCCATATGAAAATGGACATACGCAAAACTAAACACCGTCAACAATAGACAGAGTCACGTCGAGCATCAATTGCAGCTATGCTGCATGACTTTTAAGCCAAGTCAAGTCTGATGTCAGCCTTGACTAACAAAATAATGAAATTGTTTTTTTATAATTTTGACAGTAGAGGTTTAGTTCATCCTATAGGAAAAGCACCTCTTTACTTTTCCAGGATAGCCTTGAATATCAAGGCTATAATTATAGGTTTCTATCTCTTCACTTGCCCCACCAGCACTCGAGCTAAAGCCTTCAATTGTTTGTATAAACCTAATCTCAGCATGGTCAGACGAATTTCTTTTTCAAGCTTTGTCTTAACGGTAACAGGGAAATACTTATTGAATAGTTCTTCAGATGACATCATATCCAGGTCTCTAAAAAAATCATCTCGGTTAGGACTTGCTGCAGTAGATTCCACAAATTCCTTTACTCCCTTCAATAAACTGCCTGCATCCATCTCCTTGATGTAGGCAAACTCATCTAGTGATGCCATTAGCTTGGCTCCTTTTGTTGTATGAGTCACAATGCGTGTTACACCCTTGTCATTATCAAAACTCTTATCAAAGCGCCCCGGCTCAAAGCAGTCCCACATCGTTAAATCGGTAACACGATGCATCTTCTTAAACTTACAATCAAAGCAACTTGGTCGGACATTGATACCAGAAAAGAAGGTTCTTAACCAAGGATCTGTGTCTATTCCCTCATGATAAGTCCCCTTATCAGACTTAAAACTGATATTTGAATACTTATAACCATAAAATTGCTTATCTCGGAACTTCAATTCCTTTAAAGGTGTACCATAGGTTTCTTCTTTATATTTAAGATACTGACGGAGAACCTTGGGTGATGGTACAGCACGACAGACTGTATCAACTGCAATTAGATTATCAAAAGGTTTGCGCAGAAATTGTATCAATCCCTCCATCTGACAAGGAGTGCCACTGAAGCAAACCAATCGTCCTTCCTTAAGGAATTTCTTAGCCTGCGCATAAGTATCGCCTATAATACTCTGTACATATTTGCTATTTCGGAACTTCTTCCCTCTTAGCTCTTTCTAATGACTTATGGTATGATAATCTTCTTCCGACTAAGTATAATGGATTATACCATTTCCTAACAACCTCTTTGGCGAACTGCTCTCTTGGGGTACCACCTGCAACTCTATATGACGGCCAACAACCATGCATATGAATGACAATTGGTACATTCGTATAATGTTTTGTTGAGGTTCTTCTGCTCTGCTCATAATTGTAATGCCATGACTGTACTCTATTAATAAATTCTCTTAGACTATTATAATTTATCCAAACAAGTTTTTAATCTGTTTTTCAGTTTTATCTGGAAGCCAGGGATTAGTTGGAACATTGGTATAGAACAAGTCCTTTATCATTTCCTTATAAGTACTATATTGCTTGCCGAATTGGTTGAACAGCGATTGCTTGTATTCTTCTATTTCTTTCTTGTTATGCGATTTGGCGAAACTTGTAATCTTCTGACTCCAGACATAGTTTACTTTCATCATTAGCCATCGAGAGACGATACAATCCCAAAGGTTATGACCTCGAATTAATTGCCAATAGTCGTCAACATGAATACTTGAAAGTACCAACAAACACTCGTTTTGAATTATCTTTTCCTTATAGATGGCAAACTCTGTATGAAACATTGATATAATTGCCTTGCGGTGTTGTGCTTCTAAAAGTTGAAAATTCCAGTTTCCAATGGCTTTAGACAAATATGATTTCCATGGCCTATTATCCCTCACCTTAAAGCACATAATAAAAGGCACTAAATTAGAACATGAAGTTGACAAATCATATAGTATTGATAAATACTCATTGTAAAAACTTGCAATATTCAGTTTCTGCATTAAACCTTCCATAAACTGTGGACTAGCCAAAACATTTTCCAAGCTATAATATGTAGTGTTGAAAATATATTTATTGTGGCGAATCATGTCTGTAAATTCAGAGTAACCTTCCACGATAGTATCAAAATCAGCGTCAACACATGCAATCTTGTTTTTCCCGAAACCTGACATTGACAATACTACAGCCTTGCCATTACCGATTATGCTGTCAGTTCCATTTAGTGTGCCTTGGCTATTAGCAACTGTATCCCTATTGGATTCTTCTACTGCTTTCTTATTAGTGGTAACTTGAAAATCATAGTTGTAAGTGTTTCCGAAAGTTGTAAGCGCATATTCCCAAAAGGGAACATCCTCATCGCCCTCAACATAAGCATACACCACTTCCTTACTCGGAGTATGTGTGTAATGCTTAATCTTTGAAATATAGTTGCTTGTAGGAGTTACATCCATTGATATAAACGCTTTACAACTTCTCTGTAATGCTACTCATCTGAATAGTGTACTGTTCCCATCCTCTAAGTAAGATACCTGGTGAATGGGAAGTCATAACTATTTGACAGTTAGGATTCAAACTTAATATATTGTCAATCAAATGTGATTGCCAATCCAAATGCAATGATATTTCGGGCTCGTCCATCAATAGGATAAACTCCTGCCCCCTTTCTAAAAGGACAGTTAGCATGATAATCAAGAGTTGCTTTTCACCACTGGAAAGTTGTCTTGTAGTAAGCCTGTCTCCGTCAACCAGAAAATGTAACTCGCTACGTTTGGTATCTATTTCCTTTCCTGTACTTTTAAAGCTATCATTAATAATTGATAGGAATTTATTATTCGTGCTGTAAATGGAGTTGTAAATGTTTCTAATGTTATCAGACCTGTCTTGTACATTTCTACTCAGCACATCTTTCAGTTGTTGGGCTAAATCAGACATATAATAAGCATAGTCCTTTTCAAGATCAGACAATGTTTCGTCTAAGAAACTGTCTTTGTCATTCTTACTCTTTTGAGGAATATCGAATGTAGAGACAAAATCTACATGAGCAGCATTTTTGAAATCTTTAGGTTTGATATTTCCACCATTCTTTTTGTATGCCGTAATATCCGCATTGAGTATGCGTTCTGACAAGGTTTTATCGTTGGCGTCTTTCAAGTCCGATTCCACCTGTGCAGCCAAAGCCTGTAGCAACTCGTCGTTTTGAGTTTTTTTCAAACTTAACAAGCTGTCCTTAAAGTGCCTGTAATATAGACTTATATTATCGTCACCATCAATGAAGTTCAATACGCACCTTTCTATATTGGTATCTTTGAGCGTTTGAGACAAAAAATCCCTTATCAGCCTTATCAAGTTTGTCTTGAAGGAGCCGTTGTCTCCAGTAAGGATATTGACCTTTGGATCTAGATTGCTCTTTAGCCTCCAGTGACCAAACAGCCCAACTATATCGAATGATTTTAATTTCATAGCCATTTACTTTTTGAATACAGGGTCGTTGTCAAACAAATTCGGCTGTGATTCATCGAATTGTCTTTGCTTTCCCTCCAAAGTCATCCTATAATCATCATCTTCACCGACTTTGGAAACAAAAGGCACCTCATAATCATAGGCATGAGATGTCCCGTCTTCATCATAACGTATCTTGTACCTTAGCGTACAAATAATGTTTGTACCCGATCGGAAATTGCATTCTCCATTCTCCGACTTTACTTTAAACTCACTGGACAACACTTTAAAAGTGATAGGTCGATTATTGTAAAGACCGGCCCATTTCTTTTCACTCTTCATTAGCACAGGGCTTACAATATAGATTTTAGCATTATCTATAACCTTTTCGTCTGGTTCTACTTTTTCTATCAATGACAAGAAGTCTTTTCTTCCAATGCTTACAGTATCGTCAGAATTGATAGCAAAGTTCTGCCCACGTGTTAAGTCTACACTTTCAATATCATTGCTCTTTAATATCGAAGTATAGAAGTTATTCCTTTGATTGGTTATGTAGTAATTGGATGACAGCGATTTTATGTCTTCTTCAAGTATGTGTTTGCTTCTGAAAATCTTTTCCAATTCATCATGCTGTTCTCCTGAGTTATTGATAAGGCTTTCCATACCAATACTTTTCTTGTTGAAGAAGCCTTCTTTTAACATATATGTCAGTGCAGAGAGTAATGCCCTATCTTTCTCATATCCTTTGCACAGTTCAAATTGAAAGTATCTTACCACACTCCCTTGCCCAAGTGAAGATGTCTTTATGTTCAACTTTGTACGGAAAGCTTTGGCGCAATAGTTGGCAGCACGAAGAAAGACTTGCGTTCCTTCGCTTTCTATATTAGCATCCATTACATGGCTATTATTGTTTGTAAGCCCGTAATGTATCGACAACCCGTCTTTTGTTACTATGTCCACCATAAAAGTAGCTTTTATTTTGCAAAAATAGGAAGAAATTCTATAACTATCAAATTTTTAGCTTAAAAAATTTCATTCCGTATACTATTCCCCTCCTTTTCAAGGAGGTTTAGGGAAGATCTTCTATCTCTTCACCTGCCCCACAAGCATCCATGCCAATGCTTTCAACTGTTTTATATAGTCCCAAACGGGACATGTAGAAAATGTACCTTTCAAATCAAAGTTATTTATCGGCGTTTTCTCCTATCTCGAGACTGTAGTCCGAGATAGTATTTATACAGAAGAGCAAATTGATAATTTTTATGAACTGAATTACCAAGTCTAATAAACTTTGATCGAATAATTCCATTAATTGTCAGAAAGTCTATAATTTGATCTTTTGTATGATTATCCTTCAAGTCACAATTGTCAAGTATCAAATCCAAAAGTTCGAAGAACTCCTGTTGTGTTAACTGTTCTTTTTTATACCTGTGAGATGCCTTATCCCTTATATAATCGAATATAGGGATTAAATCCACATTACCTCTCTCGGAAGCTAAGTCTTTAAAATGATTTTCTACAGCTTCAGACCTTGCCTGACCATTTGTATAATATAATGGAGACAGTATTGGTATCTCCGTTTTGTCCTTTTTCAAGGCTTCCCTTATCGATATTGTTAGTAAATCTATAAAAGGCCGCAAGCTTATAGTTCCATTAGCATTCTTTAAGTTTAAGAAAAACCAGTCGTAACTTTCTCCAAACTTGGGTGACCCTTTAGTATCAGCATATTTGCCAAAGAACACAGAGCAAAGATGTTTTAGCGTGTAGTCGTCCAAAGGTGGTTGATTTCCTGCTTTAGTTAAGTTGCTCTTAACCTTGTTGGTATATATGTGTGGATAATCATAAAGTTGCATTATCCGGAAAAATCTATCCTTTGAATTCGACAAAACCAGCTTAAAAAAGTATGCGAACAGCTCTTGGCGATTCCATTCTATATCAATAGTTCGATTCTCAAGTTCATTTTTGTTATTAATGTTTGTAATTTTATCATACAGATCACTTCTTAGAAAGAGTTTAGGTGAGATGCAGTTAAAGGACATTTTTTTGCAAAGGTTAATCAGCGGGCTTATTCTTTCGGACCATTTATGAGGTTTTACGATAACGTCCAAGTCGTCAAATATGATTACTATCTGCTCTTTGTTGTTATGATATAAGTATTTATCCAAATTGGATAAATCTTCTTCTATCTTCATGACTTGTTCGTTACTCTGTATAATCTGGCGAAACCATTCCGCTGTAGCATTATCGTCCTTTATGGCCTTTACATCTAATGAAGTCTCGTAACCATATGGTTTTTCCAGCATGATGGCATCCCAAATGTATACAGTCCAAAAACGTTCGAAAAAGAGATCTGTACCATTTGAGAAATCATCACTGTCGAATTTTATAGTGTCTATCATCTTACTCGAGCGTTCTACAGCATGTATGAACATATAATCATTGCTTTCCTTGTTAGCACGCTCACGAAGTTCTGAAACAATATATTGATTTTTGAGAGACCTGTAAATATAGCTTTTGCCTGTTCCTTTGTTCCCTATAACTAATATTTTGTCAGGGTTGAACAAATCCTCCATGCATTCTCTATAGAAGTATCGCTTTTCTTTGAATTCTATGTCAAAATCCTCTATATCCTCAGCATAAAGCTTCGGCATGTTTTCTTGTAAATCTTTAAGTATTTCAACTTTTAGTTTCCTGGCCTCTGATTCTTTAGAAGATGAATCTCCTAATTGTGGTTCTGCTTTACTTTGCTCTATAGTGGAGGTAACATGCTTCTTTATGTCGTTTGTCTTATTGTTAATATCAGCTTTATTGTCTTCTGCTACATCATATATAGCATCAAACAAGGCATTGTAATCAGGAAAAGTATTCCCTTGAATTATATCTATATAGTCTTCCCTATCTTCATCTATTGTTCCAAGGACTTTTAAGACGTCACTGTATGGAATAGGGAACATCTTTATGCTATACGGATTATCCTTGACTGGAAAGGATAATAAATAACCGTTAACTGTGTCTTCAAATGACTTGAACCACCGTCTTTTGCCCTGAGCCGGTATAATTGAGTTTGCAAGGATTAAATTTGGACAGTTCTCTTGTTTAAGTAAGTTTAGGAAGAAGTACAGTCCAGGATATGTTTGTTCATTGTTACCAAAGAAACCAACAACACAATTGGACAGTCTGAATGCAGATACACCAAAAATGTCATTAAATCCTGTTCTTGAGTCTATTAGCAAGACATCTGGATTAATGTCGTTTTTTATCAGCTCAAATAATTGCCTAAACTGCTCTACCAAAACGTCTTTACTGAATGTGTCCAGCCTTGTCAGACCGTTTAGATAATGTATAAGATTTGTTGGGAAACGTTTTCCTACACTTTCAGACACATCCAAATTACCGGCTGGAAATACATATATAGAGCCTTTGCCAGAATAAAATTTTGACACCTCCCAATAATAATCCTTAAGGACTATATTTTCTAACCCATCCTGACTGTCAATAAAAAATTCGACTAGACCATTCTTGTAGACAGGATGCGATGGATTCTCTATAAAGAAGTTGGTAAATCCAGGTGCCTCAAAATCGCAGTCCAATATAACCACCTTCTTTTCATAATGATTTGAAAGGTATGCAGCGCATGATGCTAAAGTTGTTGAACGGCCTACACCACCCTTGTAACTGTAAAACGTAATTACAGGAAATTCATTTCTCGTATTTTTCTCTATAGGATTTAGAAGATTAGACAAATGTTTCTGTGTTGAAGAAACATTTACTTTATCCTTGCTCGAGAAGATAGACTCGTAAATATCTTCATTATCCCTGTATTCTTGTTGACTTATTATTTTGAATTCAACATTAGGATATTCTTCTTTAAGACTTTCCATAATTGAGTTGTCATTAGAGATAACATAACAATTAGTGGTATTGTTGAGGGTAAGAAGAATCTTGTAATCACTAATACCACCCTCCTTTAAAAGTTGGTTTAGCTTCTTTTCTATAGTTTCTATGTTACAAAATAGCTTTATCATATTGGAAATTTTTGTATAATTGATTTTTCAATGTCATCTATTACATTTAAATATTCCTTGAAATCATCAACAGTTATTCCATTACCCAAAACCTCTTTTGGCTCCTGATAGCGCAACTCTATCCTCCATTTGGAGAACAACAGCTGTATCTTTTTGTCTTTATGCTTATGTCCAATCAAAGGTAAAGAACTGAAATCACAATTATGAGTTTTAGCATATGTAGCCTTCAGAGACAAATCATGCGTCTTAAAACTGGCACTTTTGAAATGCTTATTGTCTTCTATTTCTCCTTTACATCTTAAACAGTTGAAGAAAGCATAACTCAAAAGAGTCTCGATAATATATCCGCTGAGATAATAGGCATTATTAAGAAGGGCTTTTTTCTCTTTTTCATGTCCCTTACCTAATTCTTCATACCGATTAACAATCTCATGACAGCATAACGCATGACGCTTGGCGGCACCAAGAAATTCAATATATTTCATAAAATTGAGATCAAATCTAGCATAAAGGTGTTCTATATTATGTTAGGAGTAATCACTCTTTATTTATTTTTTATTTCAACTTTTGCTTATTCACCATAACCGTATTATCTAATTCCTTTGTATTACTGAATATGGCAGCAGAATGGCCACTAATAAAATAGCATTGATCTGCCCCTAATGATGTGATATCACCATAATTCGGATATTTCATGATTATCTCATTCACATCCAATAGATTGCCTTTAAATCCGAGCTGTTCTATTATATTATTCATATTATAAAAGTCTTCTAACTTTTATTTTTGATTATAAGGTGACTTTGATAATGCAATATCAATGTTCTTTATTACTACTTGCTTCGTAGAAAAATGTTTATCTATGTTTGATAAGATTAAAACAACTTCTAACAATATTCGGGCCAAGATATGACAGGAGCGCAGCTACGCGAGTCTTCTTTCTTGCCTTAGAGTTGAGCAAGACTTTTGTGCGGTATTCTCTTACTTTTGCATAGAGTTCCTTCTTCCTTGGATAGTCATCAGGCATACTAAGCAAGATGTGAAAGGCAAAACTGAGCATCCTGCAATAGTAGGCTTCCTTACAACCAGTCAGAAGGTCTTCATGAGCTTTAAAAGAATCGAATATCTTCATAGCGCTGTCCATCTTCTCATTACTAAAGACAGAGCCTTCAATGCTGTCGCTGCGTAACAGATAATAATACAACTCTACAGCCTTAAATGCTATCTTATCACACTGCTTGAAAAGCTGATAGGTGGTTGGCAGGTCCTCAAAGAGCAGCCCCTTAGGATAGCGTATACCTGACTCGAAGAGAGAACGATGATAAAGTTTTCCCCAGGCAGTAGTATCGAACTTCTCCTGATAGAACATCTGTTCAAGAGCCTTATCAGCATTCCAACAATATTCTTGTCCGTCAGACTGGAAGGAATGTGTTTGTTTTCCGAATTCGTCAAAGGCTACAGGATTGATAATGGAAACTTTAGTCTGATATTTATTTATCAAAGCGTACAATGTCTCAACATAAGTCGAAGCAACATAATCATCACTGTCTACGAAGCAAATATATTCTCCCGTAGCCACATCAATAGCTACATTACGTGCGTCAGACAGACCTCCATTCTTCTTATGGATGACCTTAACACGTTTATCTTTCCCTGCATATTCGTCACATATTGCCGGACAGCCGTCTGGAGAACCGTCATCTACAAACCATATTTCAAGATTGTGATAGCTTTGGTTTGAAATACTATCCACACAGCGTCGAAGATATTTCTCAACATTGTAAATTGGTATAATGATACTGATTAACGGTTTCATAATTGATTGTAAATATTAACACATGCACCATTCCCAATAGTAGAACCGCCAGACTGAAAAACCTTTCTAATCCTTTCTTCTATCTACGAAATGGAATAACCATTTCACGAAGTCAAACCCAAAGAAAGAAGCGAGACAAGCTATTTTCGACTTTAACGGCGATTGTCTATTGAAAATAATACTTATCCTACTTTCTTTGATATAGTCTCGAAGAATGCCACCCCCAGAATAAGACTTAGGCATCTTAACTAATAAGTGGAAACTAAATGTCGTAAGTTTACTTCGCAATGCCTTCTTGGCTGGTTGCAATTGTGGCTCGTATGACCGCATGAGCTTAAAAACTTGTAAAGCGCTGTCCATTTTCTTTTCAGAGAAAGGAGCACCTTCGATGCTCCCTTTACGGAACATATAGAAGTAAATGGGCTTACTGGTAAAAGCTACTTTCTCACATTTCAACATTAACTTAAATGTTGTCTGTAAGTCTTCAAACAGCTGGCCTTTAGGATAACGGATGCCTTCAAACAATGACCTATGGTACATCTTAACGCATGCAGAAACATCAAATCCTTTCTGATAGAACATATTGCTTAAGGCCGTATTTCTATCCATCTTGAATTCTTTCACCTTGACTGCTGGCATCGTAGGTGTTTCCCCTTCCGGGAATATGTGCCAAGATGCAATGCTCATCTGTGCCTTATATCTCTCTATGAGAGAGTATAATGTTGAAATATAATCAGGAGTTACATAATCATCACTGTCTATAAAAGTAATGTATTCTCCTTTAGCAACATCAAGAGCAGCATTCCGAGCGTCACTCAGCCCACCATTAGGCTTATGTATTACATGAATACGTTTGTCCTTTTGAGCATATTCGTCACATATTGCCGGACATCCGTCAGGCGAGCCATCATCCACCAACCAAACTTCCAAGTTCTGGTAAGTTTGGTTGAGGATACTATCTATACACTTGGGTAAATATAGCTCCACATTATAACAAGGAACAATAACACTAACTAAAGGTTGATCTTTCATAATTATTTCCAATACATATCAACAATATCATGCATTGTAGTTTGCTGATTTAAAGGTGGAGGTGTCATATAGTCACCATATTGAACCTTCAAATAACTATCATAGTCAGCAATTCCTTTAAAAACATATTGTTCAAAAGGATAATCGATATAACTATTAAATAATTCAGCTTTCAATATCGAAGTTTTGTTGGCATCTACTAAAAAGCCACAATATTTTCGAGTTTTATTAGAACTCGCACAACTAAATTCATCAAATTTTCTCAAAACATATTTCATAGGAATGAAAAATGAGAAAGGTTTAGCTAAAAGTATTGCTATATTTTTAACTAAAGAGACCTTTTTAGTAGGTTCCATTATTTTAGACACAAATATACGTTTCCAAAACTTTACTTTTTTTACTACAGACAAAGCTTCATCATAAGAATCTGCAAAATAATCTATAGGAAAAACATCTATATAAATACCTAATCCCTGAACAGTCGCCTTCTCTATACGAATCGTACGCTCATCACAAACTTTCATAAAAGGATAGTTATATTCTTTATCCTTTCGATAATCATAGGCTTTATAAGTTTTGTTATTAAAACTATTAAATAGTTTACAAAACTTCTCATAGTCAGGTCTTGGCATCATAATATCAATATCATCATCCCAAGGAATAAAACCATGATGTCTAACAGCGCCCAACATTGAGCCAAAAGCCAAAGAGTATCTTATGTCGTTTTCTATACAGAACACATGTATATATTGCATCATATCTAATTGGATATGACGCAATTCATTCACATCAGTTATTTTTTTCATCAGAAATATAGAAATTAGATGAAACCCTTCTTCTGTAAATCGCTAAAAGCAGCAATCAACTTATCATAGTCCTCTGTTGTCAATGCTCCAATATGTCCAACACGGAAAATTGAATCTTTCATGTCACCACCATTCGGGCAAATCCACATACCATACTCATCCTTAATCTTCAGGAAGATATCGTATGCAGAAGCTGTTGTTGGATGAAGCGGTGTAACTGCATTCGAAAGTGATTCTGAGACAATTTCAAAAGGCAATCCCTTTATTTTATCTCGGAAGTAGGTTGCTAAAGCGCCGATTCTAGCGATTTCTCCTTCAACACCACCATTGGCATCAATCTCTTTCAAACGAGCATTAATCTGACGAAGAATACCAACAGCTGGGGTCCAAGGTGTCTGACCACGTTCCATATTCTTCAACGCTATCTTCAAATCAAAGTATTGACACACACACTTAGTATTGTTAACTCGATTAATTGCCTTTGGAGAAAGTACCATTACAGAGATACCAGGAGGACAAGCCAACGCTTTCTGACTACCAGTAATCATAATATCAGCCCCCAACTCCTTCATATCAAAAGGATCTGCTAAGAAAGTACTGATACAATCAACTACCAAAAACAGTTGGTTACGCTTGCAGAAATCACTAATTAAGTTCATATCATAATGAACACCCGTTGAAGTCTCATGCTTGTTAACCAAGAATGCAGTATAACCTTGTCCCTCATATGGAGCAAGATGCTCAACTTTTAACGCCTTACCATGTTCTAGCTTGATTTCCGTATAAGGAACATGATGAAGTTCTAGCAATTCTACAAAACGATGACCAAAACTACCTCCATTCACTACCAAAGCCTTATCATTTGGTGTGAGGGTATTCATGATAGCTGTTTCCATCGCTCCAGAACCCGAGGAGGTCAAAAATACAACTTTAGAGTCATCTGAAGCTTTAGCAAACTTCTTGATAAGTCGTTCATTCTCAAACATGACATCAGAGAATTCTGATGTTCTGAAATAAGGCACCTGCTCAGCACCAATTGCTCGTACAGCGTCACTAGACTGTACAGGGCCTACTGTGAAATTAATCATCGTAAAATCAATTTAATATTCTGAAAATTATATGTAATAATAATTATTGAATTTCTACAAACAATGTAAGATATTTACCCCCCCCTAAATCACTTTTGTATTTTTCTGTGCCACGACATAAATCTATATGCTGAATACTTGTTTTGCTTAATACATATTTCATGCATTCACACAACAAAACATACCCAGGAGAATACCTTCTGAAGTCTGCCGATATTGCAAGCCTTGGAATAACTACTCTATCTTTCGAATAGTTAAGAGATCCCATAAAACAAGCAGCTACAACACCATTCAAATACAATGTGGCATTAACAGCATTATCGTTTAAGAACAAACTAAAATTATCATGTCTTAACCAACCTATTCCTATATAATGTTTTATTTTTGTAAATACAGAATGTGTATAAGCATCCAATTGCCTTTTTAAATAGCATCGTTTTGAATCTCTTTTTATCTTCGCAGGAATATTTTTTCCTCCAATATAAAAATGGAAATCAAAATCGACACCATCCTTCAGCATTCGATTATAGGCAGTTCTAATATTCTGTCTAACAGATTTGGATAGCTGTTTGAAGTGTGAATCGTAATCTGATTCCAAAAAAATGTCTACACATTCGTGAGAACCAACAATCTTAGAATAGGGTTTCAAATATTGTAAGGTTTTAGAATCACTAAGCAATCTACTAAGATAAAATGGGCGTCCTATGAAATCCCGCAATTTCAATAGACATTCCTTGCATTCATTATCAGATAACTCCTTTCGATATAAGAAATCGGTCATATCACACATACCAATATTTCCTAAAGTATCGATTTTTCCTGAAAAGATATGAACTTTCATTGGAGCAATCATAACAATGTTGTTATCTTTGTCTACTGCATAAAAAATAATAGGTCTGTACTTTGAAAACAATTTGGTTTGCCACCAAACATATTTCATGAAGTTATAATATAAATACGGAGAAACTAATTCTTCTTTTTCCATATTTAGCCATGCCTTTCTTATCTTAGCAGACAACAGCAAGCTTTTCTTTATTTGAATGTCCATATTTAAATTTCAAAAAAGTTTTTTCGTTTCATAAATTGTTCCATCACTTGTGCCATGCAAATACTCTCTTTTCTACGCAAACGGGCAGAAGAGAAACGTTTGTTTACTATACAACTGATGAATTCCTGTATCTCATATCGCAAACCAAAACCATCCCATTTATAGAAATACTTTTTATTGTCGTTCTGGTTTTCATAACGCAACTCGAAATAATCTGTCTTCCACCAAGGTGCCGGTACATAAGCATATCCCTTGGTTCCTGAAATCACCAAGCATCCTTCTGTTTTTACACCCAATCCTACTTTAAAAGAACAAATAGCTTTAGGATAATGGAAGACGCCACGAGTATAAATATCAATTCCATTCTCCATACGAGAATAAAGATTCAAATTATCATAATGGATACCCATCAACTTGATTATAGGTAATAATGGATAACTTCCTTCCTCATACATGGAACCACCCGCTTGCTTAGGATCAAACTCACGACCATTTTTGTCTAGAAGTTGTGACAAAGAAGCTTCTATGTCAACCACATCACCTATCAATCCTGATTTTATAATCACCATTAAGTGATTAAAAGCAGGACAATGAGCCGTTTTGTTTGCTTCCATTAAAATGACCCCACTATCTTCAGCCAACTGATATAGTTCTTGTGCCTGAGCCTTTTCTAATACCAATGGAGTTTCACAGAGCACATGCTTATGAGCCAATATTGAACTCTTAATATCTTGGTAATGAGAAAGATGAGGAGTCGCAACGTATACTGCATCTACTGAATTATATAATTCCTCAATATTTTTACAAGCAATTACATTTTCATGATTCAAAACATATTTTTTGCATTTATCCTCATCAATATCATAAGCAGCAACAACATCAACTCCACTAACTACAGATGCTTCAGAAGGAAATCTATCTGCCACTCGTCCGCAACCGATAACGCCTACCCTAACAACTTCCTGCGATTCGTTACGAAGCATGGTAGATGATATACCTTGAGTTCTTGGTAGATAAACAACCTTACAGAATTCATTAAGGTAATCAAATTTTCCTTCCCAATCTGAACCTATAGCAAAAATATCTACATTATATTTTTGGATATCGTCGATTTTCTGACCAACATAGTCCTCTACAATAATCTTGTCAGCATACCCAGTAGCTTTAACAGCTTCCACACGTTCCAAAACATTATTGCGGACATTCAATTTACCTCTATCTCTATCAAAGCTATCATTGGTGACACCCACTATAAGGTAATCCCCCAATTCCTTAGCTCGACGTAAGAGATTTATATGACCTTGATGAAGAAGGTCGAATGTTCCATATGTAATAACCGTTTTCATTTAATATTTTCCAAAATTTAAACTTACAATAAGGTGATTTTCTCTTTTTTCCTTCGGTGGAAGCTGCATATAATCATCCCCATAAGACTTCTTGAGATATAAATCGGGATTTCGAGGCAAATTAACTTCTAGTCCTTCAAATACCCCTTTAGAAGGAGGAAAATAAATAGAGCTATCAAATATTTCTTTACTCCAAGATGATTGCGTTAAAAATCCAGTTTTAGAATGATGACGAGAAAAAAACTTATCAAACCAATTACACCATGCAGTATGAGACGCAAAAGAAGTAAGAAAGCCCAAAGCAGCACGGAAATTAAAATATATTTTTGTAGAAAAACTAGTTTTCTTTATTTTATTTAAAATAGGATTTGGATATTTATAATAAGTCTGAGAATTGATTACAAATTTCATCACTCTAGCAAAATAGGAATCAAACATTCTCACAACAGGATTGGCTGAAACATTATCCAGAACAAATATATCAATATAAATAGAATGCGTATACGGACTATTCATATCCATAAACTCAACTAATTCTGTGCCTTTAAGATAAATTTTACCAAAAGTCTGTCTCAATAATTTATCATTGTATCCAGGTCCTTCCAGAATGTATTTATCTTCCATTTCGCTAGAGAAAATGCTTTTTAACTTATTCCAATCATCTCTTGACAAATAAATATCCAAATCATCATCCCAAGGAATAAAACCTTTATGGCGAATTGCACCTAAAACAGAACCATAAGCTAAAATATAATCAATCTCATGCTTCTTAGCAACAGAATCGAAATCAGCAAGCATACTTACTAATATAGATTTTAGCTTATGACTATTATCTTCCCCTATTGGGTGTAAAATGTTGTACTCTTGCTGAATGCGATTAATCAATTCTTTAGCATTTAATATCATAATTGAATTATTTAATTATTAATTACTTTTTCTTAAACAATAAATTGAGATAATAATTCCATTTTTTATAAACATAATCGATAGAATAATTCATAGCCTGCTCGATAGCATGTAAAGCCATCTCTTGTCTTAATACTTTGTTATGCGCTAGAAGCAAGATATGATCAATAAATTCAGACCGTAATTCATCTTCGTTTTGCGCATGAATAATAAATCCATTGTTATCATCAATAATATCATAAATTGCCTCATAACTACCATATACAATAGGAATAACGCCAAAAGACATAGCTTCGGCCAAAACTAGCGGGAAGCCTTCAAAATTAGAAGTCAATAACAAAATAGAGGATTCTTTATAATACTCTAAAGGATTGCAAAATCCTTCTATCGAAATATTTTTTAACCCGTTCTTATCAATATATTGTTCGTACAGCTTTCTATCAGGGCCATCGCCAACCAGTTTTAAATTCCAATTTGGCAACACCCCGCATAATTCTCTCCAAATAGCCAATATTCTACTCACGCACTTTTGGGTCTCATCTAACCTCCCAACATATATAATCTGCATTTTCTTTTTTTTAAAATCGTAAACGAATTCTTTATTATCTATCGTTAACGGATTCGTCTGCGAAATCAACTTTTTAGGATTATTCATCCAGCTTACCTTTTTAAAAATCGGTATAAATCTGTCTGATAAAACCATAAATAGATCACTTATTCTATATATGTAACGGAAGCTATATGAAGTTAGAATTTTAAAAGCTAATAACTCTATTAATTTAACACCTCGTTTCGCTTTGGAAATATCACATTTAACCTGAATTATTCATATTAACAAAAAAAGAAGCTGTATTTCTTGTGTAATTCAAGA
>ERZ773245.1015-NODE-1015-length-23740-cov-3.324467_pt1 | contig 23740 bp, 18 predicted proteins | sample MGYA00580988_ERZ773245 | MGnify/ENA primary metagenome ERZ773245 (study PRJEB29015, sample SAMEA2737792) | human gut metagenome | biome: human gut; feature: human-associated habitat; material: faeces | place: China | collected 2012 ... | reverse complement strand
ACGCAACCACCGGCGAACAGCACAAAGGCAAAGAGCGAAGCGATTTTGCCGAACCATACGCAGTCGGTTTCCCTAAGAATCGTTTATTTTCAAAATGACAGTTGCAATTTCCCCCAAACTATGTTATAATAACATCGTTGCCCCCTTAGTTAAGTGGATATAACAAATTCCTCCTAAGAATTGGTCATCGGTTCGATTCCGGTAGGGGGTGCCAGATTCAGATTTTCCCGTGCAGATTCCATTCTGTACGGGATTTCTTTTTTTCGATGGTTTAAACTGCCGGAATGTGGTTCATACTGATGGTAAATCCAATCATACAGGAGGAATTGCAACATGGTAAAAGGGGTTCATAAAAAAGTGATTGAAGTGCATCAGCCAGACAGTGCGTATTTTGAAAAGGCAATTTTTTATCTTCGCCCAGGCATCACACAGCTGCCGCCGGAGCTTGCACAGGCAGCTGCCAGAGAGTATTTGCAGGAACTAGAACCGAACCCGTTGCCGCCGTTTTGGAAGCGGACATTGCCGCTGTTTTGCAGTGCGGTGCTCTCAGCAGCGGCAGCGTGTGCGGTTTGTTTTGCAGTCCTGTAAAATTTCAGAATCAACGGTTGCAGAAAATTTTCCATTTCCGCAAAAACTTTATGAAAACCAGAAAAAAGACCTTGTACTTTTTTTGGAAACATGCTATAATAAAAGTCATGGTATTCTGCCATGACTTTTATTCATTTTTGAAACTTACCAGTCGGAAAAAAGAGGATGTCCGGCTGGCATTTACACCAGAAGAGGACTGAGGAAATTTAGATGAAGCCGGAAAGACAACCAAGAAATCGTACCGCTGCCCCACAGGAAGAAGAAAACCGCATTGCCGGAAGAAATCCGGTCATGGAGGCATTGAAGAGCGGTACGCCGTTAGATACGATTTATATGAGCGGAAAACAGGGCATTTTAGGGCAGATTGCACAGCTGGCAGCCGATCAGGGCATTCCAGTAAAGATTGTTTCAGATGCTCGGTTATCCCAGATGACCCGCCAGACCCATCAGGGTGTTGTGGCAGACGGTGCTTGTGCAACCTATGCCAGCATTGCAGAAATCTTGGAATACGCTGCGGAAAAAGGCGAAAAACCGCTGCTGCTGATTTGCGATGAAATTCAGGATCCGCACAATTTGGGTGCAATTTTGCGAACCGCAGAGGCGGCAGGCTTTCATGGTATCATCCTTCCGAAACGGCGAAGTGCATCGTTGAATGCAACCGTTGCAAAGACCTCTGCCGGTGCAGTTAGCTGGGTGAAAGTGGCAAGAGTCCCCAATTTGGTGGCAGCCATGGAAGAACTCAAGCAAAATGGTATTTGGATTTACGGAACAGATGCTGCCGGAACGGATTATACACAGACAGATTTTCGGGATGGCACAGCGTTTGTCATCGGCTCAGAGGGAAATGGCATGGGTCGACTGGTGCGGGAACACTGCGACCAGCTGCTCAGCCTGCCGATGTACGGAAAAGTCAATTCCCTGAATGCATCCGTTGCAGCCAGCATTTTTATGTATGAGGCAGTGCGGCAGCGGCGGAATCCATCCGGAAAACCATAAGTTGCAGAATCTGCCGTTCTGCAATCCCCTGCTTTAAAGGAGTGTAACAGCAAAATATGGCAAATCAAAAATTTTCCGTTGAGGAAATTTTAAAAGAATATCAGTCCGACGAAGCAACGAAAGGGAAAAAAGAATCTCCGTCCGGAAAGCTGGAAACACAAAAAATGTTGAATCATGCCGCCGGCAGAAGAAACGTACCACCGAGTACCGAAGCATCTGCGGAGGCGTATTCTTATGCATCCAGCCGCACCAGACAGCGTACCCCGTATTCTCCTTACCGTTCTGAAATGGCGGCAAATATCAATCAAATCAAACAGAATCGCTATCAGCGGCGAACCGATGTAGAAGAGAGCCGAACCGCTGCGTTTCAGACGCTGGAACTCATGCGGCCAAAGGTGTCGTTTGTCCGTTCTCCTGCCATTCGTCCGCAGACCACACCGAATCCAAAGAGCGACCATATTTCAGATTATGACGGTGCAGTTTTATTAGAACAGCCGGAATCTGAACAGAAGCCGGAGCAGCCGGTATATCAGCCAGCGATTCAGGAAATGCAGGATTCCACCCGTGCCAAAGAGAAAAAGCAGGCACAGAAAAGTCGGAAACCCAAGAAACGTACCGAGCAATCTTATCAGCGAGAATCGCTGACAGAACCAGAGCCAGAGTGGCGAAAGGCAAAGACGGAAACATTTCCGGCAATTACGCCAACACAGACCTTGCAGGAAACCTTGCGAGAGGCTCAGGAGGCAGTTGCAAAGGCAGAGGCGGAAGCGGCTGCGGCAGTTGCTGCCTTAAAGGCGGAACAACAGCAGCCACAGAAAAAACAGCCGATTTCACATGCATTTGAAACGCTGCTGACCAGTCCCGCAAAACAACAGGAAAAACAGCAAAAGCAACAGCAGGAGAAAAAGCAGCCTGTTGCGAAAAGATGGTTTTCTGGGAAGAAACGAGTTCCGCAGGTCAATCATACAGCACCGCCGAGTTATCCAGAGCCTGCGGAGGCGTATCGGCAACCAGTAGAACCGCAGCCAAAGCCGTATGCACCGCCAGTGCAAAAGGTAGAAGAGCCGAAGCCGTATATGCCACCTGTGCGAAAGGTAGAAGAGCCGAAGCCTTATACACCGCCTGTGAAAAAGGTAGAAGAGCCAAAGCCATATACACCACCCGTGCAAAAGGTAGAAGAGCCAAAGTCGTATACATCGCCAATACAAAAGGTGGAAGAGCCGAAGCCGTATATACCACCAGTGCAAAAGCTGGAAGAGCCAAAGCTGTATACACCGCCTGTACAGAAGGTGGAAGAGCCAAAGCCGTATACACCACCGGTGCAAAAGGTAGAAGAGCCAAAGCCATATACACCATCCGTGCAAAAGGCGGAAGAGCCAAAGCCGTACACACCGCCTGTACAAAAAGTAGAAGAACCGAAGCTGTATACACCACCGATGCAAAAAGTAGAAGAGCCAAAGCCATATACACCGCCTGTACAAAAGGCAGAAGAGCCGAAGCCATACACACCACCTGTGCAAGAACCTGTACAGGAAGAAGTAACAGTTTCGACAACATCAGAACCGCTTGAATCGACTCCGGAACAGAAGCCGAAAAAGAAAAAATGGTGGCAATGGTGGAAAAAAGAAACGCCATCTGTACTGAAATCCGCACAGCCGGAAGAATCATACATGCAGCCCGTGCAGGAAGAGCCTGTACAACCAGAAACGTCCTATATACCGCCTGTGCAAGAACCTGCACAGATAGAAGAATCATCAATTATCACAGAACCAGTTGAACCAACTCCAGTACAGAAACCAAAAAAACAGAAAAAGGCACGGAAGAAAAAAGAAAAGCCGTCCAAGCAGCAATTTGCCCAGCCGGAAGAATCGTATGCACCACCTGTGCAGGAATATACGCAGCCGGAAGAATCGTATGCACCACCTGTGCAGGAATATACGCAGCCAGAAGAAGCGTATATGCCGCCAGTGCAAGAATATATGCAGCCGGAAGAACCGTATACACCACCCGTGCAAGAATATACGCAGCCGGAAGAAGCGTATATGCCGCCAGTGCAAGAATATATGCAACCGGAAGAATCACCAGTTGCCACGGAATCAGAACTAGTTAAATCAACCCCAATACAGAAACCCAAAAAACAGAAGAAAGTACGGCAGAAAAAAGAAAAGAAGCCAAAGAAACAAAAATCAATTCCAGTGGAAAAGCCCATTCCAGAGCCTGTCACAAATAACGTGCCAAATTCAGAATCAGAATTTGCAGCAGGTTATGCACCAGCGGAACAACCGCTGGAAACCGATTGGACAACAGAAGAATCTTCCCATTCAGGATGGTGGGACGATTCGGAATCGAAAATCCCAGGTTCAAGCGGATTTGATTCAACAGAACAACCGCTGGGAACCGATTGGACAACAGAAGAACCAGCACCACAGCCAGAAGAAAATGAGTCTTATACAGCAAGATTCAAGAAGGTTGTTGTTCAGGAAAGCACTTACACCGAACCAGAACAGCCGAAAAAGCCGAGAAAACCCAAGAAGGAAAAAACGCCACGGGTGAAAGTGCAGAAGCCTGTTCCGCCAGAACCAAAATCAGGAAGCGGAAATTCGGGTCAACATCAATTTGCTGCGGAACGCCGTCTTTTTCCGGACAGTATCGCTGGCAGTATTGACCGTAATCGGTGCATTTCTTGCCATCGGAGAATCGAGTTATACGCTCTTGTATCCGGCATTATCACAGCTGATGACGGTACGGGGATATTGTTTCCTGCATCTGATTTTAGGGCTGTTGATTCTGTTTATTACATTTCCAACCGTCATCAATGGAATGCGAAAGCTGTTCCATCGAGAGGCAGACAGCGACACGATTGCAGCAATGCCATTGATTCCGTGTTTGCTGACCGTTCTGGCAACGATTTTCGTTCCAGAGCCCATGCAGCATAACTTAGTGCATATTTTCTTGCCGGTTTCCAGCTTTATTTTGCTGATGAACTCCATCGGGAAATTATTCATCATTCGCCGTGCAACTCGGAACTTTGCTCTGTTGACGAAAAACTTTGAAAAGTATATTGTCACCTGTGTGCAGAGTGAAACCGCAGCTGAAGAATTGACCCGTGGGGTAGTGCAAGATTATCCGATTCTGGCAACCATCCGGAAAACAAAACAGATGTCGGATTTCCTCCGCCATACGTATGCATCTGATTTAGCAGACCGATTCAGCAAGAAATTAGCACCGATTGTGGCTGGAATTTCCCTGTTGCTGGCAGCTGCTATCACGGGAATCCGCATTGGCGTTCTGGAAACACCAGCAGAAAATATTCCATTTTTCTGTTCTGTTTTAACAATGCTTCTGACTGCCGGATGCAGTGCCGGAATTCCATTGACTGTGAATCTGCCATTAGACCGTGCCTCGAAGCGGCTTTGTCCGCACGGCTGTACATTGCTGGGCTATCAGAGCGTAGACGATTTTTATGACGTAAATTCTATTTTAGTTCCAGCAGCAACGCTCTTCCCGAAGCAGTCCATTACCATCAGCGGTATCAAGAACTTCTCTGGTTTCCAGGTGGAAGAAGCATTGCTGGATGCTGCTAGCATGGTTTATGCTGCTGACAGCATTTTACAGAACGCATTTGCAGCGTTGGTGGAAGAAAAAGATGGCGGGATGCTCTATCAGGTAGAGGATTGTTCCTATGAGGATAACCTCGGAATTTGTGGCTGGATTCGTCACCGTCGGGTGCTGTTGGGCAATCGGGAAATGATGATGGCTCATCATGTTGAAGGCATGCCGACAAAGGTTCGGGAACTGGAAATGACCAGCGGCAGCCAAGATGTTTTGTATTTGTCTGTCAGCGGTGTTGTGGCAGGGATGTTTGTGATTGATATTACCGCTGACCCGATGGTGAAACGTCAAATGCAGCGGTTGAAAGAAGAGCAGATTTCCGTCATTGTTAAGAGTGTGGACAGTTGTATCACATTGCAGCGATTGACAACACTGTTTGGCGTGCCGGATAGTATGCTGAAGATTCTGCCATCCGCCGATAATGATTTATACGAAAAAGAAACCGCTCCGCTGCAAGATGTGAGTGCTTCCACGATTCATGATGGTTCGTTCTTTGGAACGGCTCGTTTGCTGCTGGAAGCAAGAAGCATCAAACGGGCAGCAACGACAGGCCTATTATTACAAGTGATTGCTGTTATTTTGGGACTGTCCATTTGTATTGGTTATATTCTGGTCAATGGGTATGATAATATTACGTCACAAACCTTGTTATTCTTCCAGTTGGTGATGACAGGGTTGACCTTGTTGACCACCCGCTTGAAATAAAGGAGGAAATGGATTTGCGAAAACAACGCAATACCGATGCAGAGGAAACACAATTCGTTTCTGCCTCTGAAATTGCAGCGAAACGCTCTACCGATCAGCTGGATACCCAGCAATTAGATGCGGTACAAACGGAATATCGGGATCGAAACCCATACCGCAGAGAAAAACAGGAATTACACGGAACGCCGATGACTCCGGAACAGGAAGCGGCATCCTATCGAGAACAAACCTATAACAGCAATTATGGGAATGCATCCCAGCAGCCGTATAACAATGGCTATGGAAACGCATCGCAACAGCCGTACAACAATGGTTACAGGAACGCATCGCAGCAGCCATACAACAATGGTTACGGGAACGCACAACAGCAGCCGTATAACAATGGTTATGGCAACGCACCCCAACAACCATACAACAATGATTATGGCAACGCACCGCAGCAACCGTATAACAATGGTTATGGGAACGCACCGCAGCAACCGTACAACAACGGTTATGGCAATGCACCGCAACAACCGTATAACAACGGTTATGGCAATGCACCGCAACAGCCATACAATAATGGTTATAGCAATGCACCCCAACAGCCGTATAACAATAGCTACAGCAATGCACCGCAGCAACCGCATTATAACACTTATAACAATAATGCCCCTCGGCAAAATTATGCTGGTGGACAGCAGCATTCCGGTTCTTCCTATCGGGGAACTGCAACAACTGCTTCTCCACGTCCGCAGCGGCAGCAAGCTGCACCACCGCCGCAAAAGCCGCCAGTTTCTTCACAGCGAAGTACAAGCCAGCGAACTGCTCCGGCAGAGCCGGTTCGTCAGAAAGCTGCTCGTACCAGAAGCCCGAAAAGTCGAGTCGGTGGCGGCATTTTAGGGAAAGCCATTCGGGCGGTTTTATGGGTGATTATCATTGTGTTTGTGCTGTATTCCGCTGTTTCCCTGATTGGAATCTTACGAATGCATCGGGAAACCGCAGAAAATCGTGCGAATATCTCGGATGTTATGGATGCTGCTTATGTCAGTAATGTGCTATTGATTGGAACGGATTCCAGAGACCTTTCACAAGAACGAGGGCGTTCCGATTCCATGATTTTAGCGTCCATCAATAAGAAAACCAGGGAATTGACCCTGACTTCTTTTCTGAGAGATAGCTATGTTTATATTGATGATGAATATGGATATGGCAAGCTGAATGCAGCGTATTCCTATGGCGGAGCAGGGTTGCTGATGGATACCATCGAATCGAACTATGGCGTGCGAATTGATGATTATATTTTGATCTCCTTTGCAGCCTGTGCGAATGTCATTGATGCAGTTGGTGGGGTAAAGTTAGACCTCACTGATGAAGAAGCAGATGCCGTCAACGAAATTCTCATCAGTGAAGTGAATGAGCTGATGGGGGATGACCGGAACGATGATTTGTTAGATTGTGGCGGTGAACAGAAGCTAGATGGGAAACAAGCACTCTCTTACAGCCGAATCCGTTATGTTGGCAATGCAGACTTTGAACGGGCAAGCAGACAGCGAACTGTGATGACACAGGTTCTGAAAAAGGCAGCGGTCAATCCGGTTGCCATGGCGAGAATTTTTGTGACAGCATTGCCGGAACTATCCACAAATTTATCTGTTGGAAAATCTTATGGTTATACGTTGCGTGCACCGTTTTTGTTGATCGGTTATCAGTTGAAAACGCAGCAGATTCCAGCAGATGACACCTTTTATGGAGATGATGTTGACGGAGAGTCGGTTTTAAGAGTAGATTGCGATGCAAATCGGCAAGTGCTAAAAGACACGATTTACCGAAAATCGTAAAACACATAAAAAAATAACAGCTGGTGTTTCTCCAGCTGTTATTTTTTTGCCCTTGTGTATAAAACGTGCAAGAATTGCCCATGCTTTTGATGAGGTGAAAAGAAATGAAACGAACCATCAAACTTTGGGAAATCGCATTGCTCATTGGCTGCCTGTTGACCTTGCTGTTTGGCAATCTCTTTCAGGCAGAAAAAACCGTCTCCGATTTACAGCAGCACGTTCTGCGGATGCATATCCTTGCAAATTCCGACAGCGATGCCGACCAGCAATTGAAGTATCAAGTACGAGATGCTCTGTTAGCATCCTCTGAAACGCTGTTCGGCAGTAGCCAGCCAGAAAGTCGGGAGGCATTGGAAACCACTGCAAAAGCCCACCTGCATGAAATGGAAACGATTGCACAACAGGTCGTGCAGGAGCAGGGATATTCCTATCCAGTCAAAGCCGAGTTGGTGACGATGCCCTTTACAGAACGTACCTATGAAGATTTAACAATGCCGGCTGGTACATACGAAGCCATTCGCATTACCATTGGAGCAGCTGCCGGAAAGAATTGGTGGTGTGTAATGTATCCGCCATTATGTATTCCAGTGGCAGAAGATGTTGCTGTACAGGATGAGCAGGCAAAAGCCTATTTTTCCGATGCCGAACAAGATGTGCTCTATCATCCCGAACGCTATCGGATCAAATGGAAGCTGGCGGAGTGGTTCAAGAAGTGGACAACCTCCGAGCAAACAGACCATACAACTTCCCACATTGCAGACCTGCGGACATTCTTTTGAGTCCGATTATTTTGGCATCCGGAAAGAAGCAACTGGAATGCCGTTCTTTCTGTAAACGCCAACATCGCACCAGTTCCGCCAAGCGTACCGCATGGATACCGGAATCCGTACATTCGGTGAAGTCAGGCGGACAAAGTTGTCCCGAAATTCTGCCACGGCTGGATAGTAAACGCCATCCGTTCCAGCCAGTTCAAATACGGCTGCTTCGCCGTCCTTTGCAACAACAGGCTGAGAGAATTGCAGAATATATGCACCGCCGGATGCATATGCATTTTTACAGTACGGAGCTTCTGCATCCATCGCCGGAATCGCCCGATAAACCCGATACAGGGCTTGCAGAGCCAGACGGTGTGCCACGGTTCGCTTGTCAGCTGGATGCATGTTGTTGTATTCGCCGCAGTCCATTGTCACGGCTAAGCCTGTGTTGCGGAGTGTCCGGAATACCTGCATTTGTGCTTCTCGCAGTTCTGCCCAGTTCGTACGGGATTCTTCCCCTTCGTAGCTGAACATCGGCAGCTGAACAATCAGGAACGGCATGGTTTCGTCGCCCCAGTCTTTCCGCCAGCGGTTGATTAAGACAGTCAGCAGCTGTGCATAGCTGTCCGGACGGTTGTCATCGTTTTCGCCCTGATAATACCAGAATCCCCGTAAGGTGTACGGCATGATTCGGGAGAGCATCGTCTTATATAAGCCGCATGGACGCAACGGATTGCGGCTGCCCATTGGACCTGGATAGCGGTTTTCACCGCAGCGTTCCAGAACCTGATTCCATTTAATTTTTGGGTTTTCCTGATAGCAGGCAGTCATCCGCTTTTCCCATGCATTCTGATATGCCAGATATGCGGCGTAATCCGCTGCCATTTCTGCATCGGTCTTTCCTCGGCAGGCGGACAGGTAAGCTGCCCAGTACGGATGTAAGGCAGTGTGTCCGGTCAGGTCGGCAGACGGTACCCAGCAGCTGGCAGAAGTGCCAGTATAGTTGCAGCCAATGACCCCAACAACGACACCCAATTTCTGTGAAAGTTCCTTTGCGGCAAGGTATGCCACGGCAGACCATTCCGCAACATTGGTTGGATTTGGCATCTGCCAGCGGTTTTTCCGTTCGTTCTGGAAATAAGCAGCATGCATCACGCCACTTCTCTGCACATGATAATAGCGAACCCGGCTGCGTTCGCAGCGGGAAAGTTCCAACTTTCCGTTGACAGCATTCTTCACCGGAAATTCCATGTTGGATTGTCCGCCAGCCAGCCAGACTTCCCCGATGGCAACATCCTGAAAATGAATTTCTGTATGGCTATCCTTGGCGAACAGGCTGAGCCCTGTTCCAGCAGGTTGCGGCGGAAATTGCAGCCGCCAGCTGCCGTCTTCTTTTACGGTGGTAGAAGCATATAATTTTCGTTCCGGAATGGAAACGGTGATAATTGCACCGACTTCGCCGATGCCGAATACAACAATATTTTTTTCTCTTTGCAGAACCATATGGTCGCTGAACACGGCTGCAAGTTGTAGCATATGAAAGACTCCCTTTTGGTTTATAGATTTCATAGATAAAAAAGAACTCACGCTGTTACATTCTGGTTTTATTATACCAGAAAGAACGGGATTCGTCAATCCAAAATCAGAAAGAAGCTGAAAACGGACAGAAAAAGCCGGAGAAAGGCGGTGTAAGATGTGAAATTTCTGTAAAATTTAAAACGGAACGCTTGACATCTTTTCGGTACTCTGTTATAATACCCAGAGAAAACAAAGCAGAGCATCATCGTTCTCACCGTTTGGCTGTTGTCGAAACGGTCAATATTCCCTGTTTCGTTCCGGTTTGTGAGAATCGGTGCGGAAACTGGTGGAAACGAGGTCGAATGATGCGTACTTTTTTTGAAAAGTACGCATTTTATTTTTGTTTGAAAATAATATGTTTGGAGGTGCTGGCTATCAGCAAACAAGAGCTGCAAATCAATGAAGAAATCCGGGATAGAGAAATCCTGGTCATTGATCAGAACGGGACAAAGCTTGGAACGATGTCCGCAAGAGATGCACAAAAACTTGCGTATGAACAGGATCTGGACTTGGTAAAAATCGCCCCGCAGGCAACCCCGCCAGTCTGCCGGATTATGGACTACGGCAAGTATTGCTTTGAACAGCAGAAGCGGGAAAAGGAAGCAAAAAAGAATCAGAAAGTGGTTTCCATCAAGGAAATCCGGATGTTTTCTGCAATCGATACCCACGACTTTGAAACAAAGGTAAATCAGGCAAAGAAGTTTCTGGAGGGCGGCGATAAGCTGAAGGTTTCCGTTCGGTTCCGTAAGCGTGCAATTGCCCATCCGCAGCTCGGAGAAGAACTGCTCAACCGCTTTAAGGAAGCGTGTGCAGCAGTCGGTACTGTTGAAAAGCCGGCAAAAATGGAAGGCCGCAGTATGGTCATGTTCATTTCACCGAAGGCATCCAAGTAAGAGGAGGAACTCGCAATGGCAAAGATTAAGACAAAAACACATTCCGGTGCAAAGAAGCGGTTTAAGGTTACTGCAAACGGAAAGGTAAAGTATCAGAAGACCAATAAAAGACACAGACTGACCCAGAAGGACACCAAGCGGAAGAGAATCGCTCGTACCGTTGGTATTGCTGATGTAACCAATGCACCGGCACTGAAGAAGCTTCTGCCGTATCTCTAAGATACAATCCGCAGAACGGACAGTCAATCGAGAAAAGAGAAACACATAGATATTCGGAGGTAGAAGCAAATGGCACGGATTAAAGGTGCGATGATGACTCGCAAGAGAAGAAATAAGACCCTGAAGCTCGCAAAGGGCTATTTTGGTGCAAAGAGCAAGCACTTCAAGATGGCAAAACAGGCCGTTATGAAGTCTGGCAACTATGCATATGTTGGAAGAAAGCAGAAGAAGAGAGAATTCCGTCAGCTCTGGATCACCAGAATTTCTGCTGCATGCAAGCTGAATGGTATCAACTATTCTCAGTTCATGAACGGCTGCAAGAAGGCTGGCATTACCCTGAATCGGAAGATGCTGTCTGAAATTGCAATCACCGATGCAGCAGGTTTCACTGCGATTGTAGAAAAGGCAAAGGCTGCTCTTTAAGGGGCAAGCTTGGAACACGCTCCGGTTTTTTTTGAAAAAACGGGGCGTGTTTTGTTATATATAGGGAAATTTTCAGCAGACAGGAGGCAGAACCGCAATGGAATTCCGCATGACCGCAATTACTGCAAAGGACAACCCTTCCATTCAGCTTTACCGGAAACTGGTGCGGCAGCGAAAAGCCCGAACCCAAAACCAACAGTTTGTGTTAGAGGGGTATCGGCTGGTCACAGATGCCGTGCATTTTTCGAGAAAACTGACCCATCTGTTCCTGACAGAAGCAGCGTGGGAACGCTATCAGGAAGAATTTTGCTCTTTAGAGGCTGATTTGAGAGAAACAAAACGCTTGCTTATTTCAAATGAACTTGCTATGGAGTTGACGGAAACCGAACATCCGCAGGGCGTGTTTGCCATCTGTCAGATGCCGGCGGAACAAGTTCCAATCGTTGCAGAGGGAACTTATCTGGTACTCTACCAGCTGCAAGACCCTGGCAATATGGGAATGCTGCTGCGAACTGCTGCTGCAATGGGCGTTTCCGGTGTGATTTGCTGCCAGAGCTGCGATTTTTATAGTCCAAAAGTTGTGCGTGCAACGATGGGAGCATTGTTTCATGTGCCAGTGATGCAGATGCCGGATGCAGAAACGGTTTTGCAGAATTTGCGGACTGCCAATATTGTTTCCTGTGCCTCTGTGGTGCAGGGCGATGCCGAACAAGTGGGGCTTTGTGAACTGGGCAACGGCTGTGCCGTCTGGATTGGAAACGAGGGAAACGGATTGCCGGAATCCGTTGTGCAGCAGTGTGAACGCCGGATTACCATTCCGATGAAAGGCTATATGGAATCGCTGAATGCTGCTATGGCAGCTGGAATTATGATGTGGGAAATGACAAAACCAAGATGAGGGAATCCACATGGAACAGGAAAGTATCTATGATTGGCTCTGGTTGCTGTTGGTATTCGGGGCAGGCAGCCGGAAAATCTGGAAACTGTTAGAACAGTATGAAACACCGCAGAAAGTACGGCAAGTCTTGCAGACGGAAACAGACCTGCCTTTTATTCACGAGCGAGAACAACGCAGCATTCGTTCCATCACAAATGAGCAAATCGGAAAACTGATGCAGAATTGTGCGGAAAAACGGATTGAACTGGTGGCGTACGATGATGAAAATTATCCGAAATCGCTTCGCCAGATTTACAATCCGCCGGTAGTGCTGTTCTATCAGGGGCAGCTTTCTGTGCTGAGTGATTATCCAGCTTTAACCGTTGTTGGAACAAGAAAGCCCAGCTCGTACAGCATCCGCACAGCGGATTTGCTGTGTCGGTGTCTGGCAAAGAGTGGAATGCTGCTGGTCAGTGGTTTTGCAGTCGGATTGGATTCGGTTGCCCATCGGGCAGCCTTGCTTTCCGGTGGAAAGACAGTTGCTGTAATGGGCTGCGGTCTAGATGTGCCATACCCCAAGCCGAACGCTTCCGCAAAGAAATATATCATGCGAAATGGCTTGCTGTTGTCAGAATTTCTGCCAGGGACAGAACCATCTCGGCAGAATTTTCCGATGCGGAATCGGATTTTAGCCGGTGTCAGTGGCGGAACATTGGTGATTCAAGCACCAATTGGCAGCGGAGCGTTGATTACGGCGGAACAGGCAATGGAACAGGGTAAGCCTGTTTTTTGTTTACCGCCAGCGGACATATTTGACAATCAATATGCAGGTGTGGTAAAATACCTGCGAGAGGGTGCGATTCCGGTTTTCGCACTGGAGGACATCCTGCAAGAATATGACCACGGCTGTGAACAGCGGTTGATAGAAGTTTCGATGCAAGCCGTTTTAGAGCAGCAGGAACAGAATCAGTTGAAATCTTCGGATTCCTCAGAAGCCGCTGCTGCGGTGGAATTACCGCCGAAAAAGTTTGCAAAGCCGAAAGCACAGTCCGCACCATCCATTTCAGAAGAGCAGAAATCTGCTCCAACGGTTGACCGTTCTGTGCTGGAAACATTAGACCCACTATCCAAGAGAATCATGGAACTGCTGTTTGAACAATCGCCCTTGCACATTGACCAGATGGTTTTGATGTTGCAGGAAGATGCCGAGGAAGTCGCAGCGTGTCTGACAGAACTGGCGATTGAACAGTTGGTGCAGCGGCAGCCAGGGCAGTATTATTGTGTATGTTGAGAAAAACCCGTTCGTTTAGAACTATGTCGCATCGGAATGCGGCAAAGCGGAACAGGAGAAAAAGAATATGTCAAATTTGGTGATTGTAGAATCGCCGGCAAAGGCGAAAACCATTCAAAAATATTTAGGAAAAGATTTTGATGTCATTGCCTCTATGGGGCATATCCGGGACTTGCCAAAGTCAAAGTTTGGTGTGGATATTGAAAACCACTTCGAGCCAAAGTATGTGGATATGAAGGGCAAGGAAGACGTCATTAAACAGTTGAAATCCCATGCAGCAAAATGTGATAAAATTTATCTGGCAACCGACCCTGACCGAGAAGGAGAGGCGATTTCTTGGCATATCGCCCAGATGCTGCATCTGGATATGCAGGATAATAATCGGGTTGCTTTTAATGAAATCACAAAGAGCGGCGTGCAAGCAGGGATGGCAAATCCCCATCGAATTGATATCAATTTGGTAAATGCCCAGCAGGCACGGCGTGTATTAGACCGAATTGTCGGCTATCAGCTTAGCCCGTTTCTCTGGAGAAAAGTACGGCGTGGTCTGTCTGCCGGAAGAGTGCAGTCGGTTGCCGTTCGATTGGTTGTTGACCGAGAAAATGAAATTCGGGCATTCCAGCCGCAGGAATATTGGACGATTGACGCAAAGCTTTCCGCAGCAGCTTCCCGAAAAGTCTTTTCGGCAAAGCTAGCAGCTGTAGATGGAAAGAAAGTCGATAAAACAGAAATCTCCAACAAGGAGCAGGCAGATGCAATTGTTGCACGTTTACAGGAAGCCCCGTTTGTTGTAAAGTCCGTGAAAAAACGGGTGACGAAAAAGCATCCGTCCGCTCCGTTCATCACATCGACCTTACAGCAGGAAGCCTCCTATCGCTTGAGTTTTCAGTCCAAGCGAACCATGAAAGTCGCACAGGAATTGTATGAAGGCGTGGAGATTCAAGGCATGGGTGCAGTGGGTTTGATTACCTATATGCGTACCGATAGCCTGCGAATCTCAGACGAGGCGAAAAAGGCAGCAGCAGACTACATTCTCTCTGCCTATGGAGAATCCTATCTGCCGCCAACGCCACGGGTCTATAAGACAAAGAAAAATGCACAGGATGCCCACGAAGCGATTCGTCCATCTATGCCGGAACTGACACCGGAGCAGGTGAAAAGCAGCCTGACAACTGACCAATATAAATTATACCGCCTGATTTGGGAACGGTTTATCGGAGTACAACCCATTAAGGCAGAGGTGATGATGGATACGATTTCAGTGGATATTGATGCAGACAACTGCTTATTTAAGGCAAGCGGTTCTACGATGAAATTCGATGGATTCACCGTGCTGTATGAAGAAACCAGAGATAACAAGGGCGATAAAGATAAATCTGAAAATAAGAATCTGCCGGAACTGCACGAGGGTGATGCATTAAAACTGCGTGCACTGGATGGTAATCAGCACTTCACACAGCCGCCGACTCGTTACTCTGAAGCTTCTCTGATTAAGGCAATGGAAGAATACGGAATTGGTAGACCGAGCACCTACGCTCCAACCATCACAACGATTACCGCTCGAAATTATGTAGAGCGAGAGGGCAAACAGCTGAAACCAACGGTATTGGGTGAAGTTGTAACGCAGTTGATGAAGGAACTCTTTAAGAACATTGTAGATGTCAAGTTTACTGCCAAGATGGAAAGTGATTTGGATGATGTGGAACGGGGAGAAAAGAACTGGGTGCAGTCGCTGGAACAGTTCTATGGTGATTTCTCCCAGACACTGAAAACAGCTGAAGAAAAGATGGAAGGCAAGCGGGTCAAGATTCCGGACGAAGAAACAGACGAAGTCTGTGAAGTCTGCGGCAAAAAGATGGTCATTAAAATTGGACGGTTCGGGCGGTTTTTGGCTTGTTCCGGTTTCCCGGAATGTACCAATACCCGAAAGATTGTGCAGGAAATGCCGGGCTGCTGTCCACTTTGCGGCGGAAAAATGGTATTGAAAAAGTCCAAGCGTGGCAGAAGTTTCTATGGATGCAGCAACTTTCCGGAATGCAACTTTATGACATGGAATATTCCGGTTGCAGAACAGTGTCCGCAGTGTGGTTCGACCTTGTTCCAAAAGGGCGGCAAGTCCGGCAAGCTGATTTGTGAAAAGCCGGGCTGCGGATTTGAAAAAAATCTTACAGGCGGAGGTCAGGCATGACAGAACAACGGAAACAGGCAATTGTCATTGGTGGCGGACTGGCAGGCTGTGAAGCAGCATGGCAGCTTGCTCAAAACGGCATTGCCGTTACGCTCTACGAACAGAAACCGGTGCATTATAGTCCGGCACATCATCGGAATGGTCTGGCGGAACTGGTCTGCTCCAACTCGTTGAAAGCAGATCGTCTGGCATCCGCAGCCGGATTGTTGAAAGCAGAAATGGAACGCATGGGGTCACTGTTGATTCCCTGTGCACGGAAAACTTCCGTTCCAGCTGGCGGAGCACTGGCAGTGGATCGGGATGCATTTTCCGATTTGGTAACGGAACAAATCCGCTCCCATCCGCTGATTACGCTGGAAACTGCAACCATTGACGAAATCCCAGCGGGAAATGTAGTCGTTGCAACTGGCCCTTTAACAGAGGGAAAACTTGCAGAGCAAATCGAACAGCTTTGCGGTACACGGCTGCGTTTTTTTGATGCGGCTGCACCGATTGTCAAGTATGAAAGTCTGGATGCGGAAAAAGTCTTTTTCGCTGCCCGTTATGGCAGAGGAACGGCGGACTATATCAACTGTCCGATGAATCAGGAAGAATACGAGGCATTTTATGAGGCTCTGGTGAACGCAGAACGGGCAGAACTCCACGACTGCGACAAGAACTTTTTCCGAGTCTATGAAGGCTGTATGCCGATTGAGATTCTGGCATCCCGTGGGAAAGATACCATGCGGTTTGGACCTCTGAAGCCAGTTGGATTGACCGACCCTCGTACTGGTCACCGTCCGTATGCAGTCATTCAGCTGCGGCGAGAGAATCAGGAAGGGACGATGTACAACATTGTCGGCTTCCAGACCAACTTGAAATTTGGCGAACAAAAACGGGTCTTTTCCATGATTCCGGGCTTAGAGCACGCAGAATTTGTGCGGTATGGTGTGATGCATCGGAATTCTTTCCTGGACAGCCCACGGCTGTTGGGGGCAGATTATGCCCTTCGCAGCAATCCAAATTGTTTCTTTGCAGGACAGATGACGGGCGTCGAAGGCTATATTGAATCCGCAGCCAGCGGCATTTTAGCTGGTCAGAACTTAGCACGCCGGATGCAGGGCAAAGCTCCGCTGATTTTGCCAAGAGAAACCATGATGGGGGCATTGGCTGCCTATATCAGTGATGAAACGGTTGCACAGTTCCAGCCGATGGGCTGCAATATGGGCATTCTGCCAGAACTGCCGGAACGCATTCGAGATAAGAGAGAAAAATATCAGGCATATGCGGATCGGGCATTGGCAGCATTGGATGCCTATTTGCAGCAGACTGCGGAGAACACAACCGAGGGGGAAGGGCAATGAATATTTTAATCGATGCATTCGGTGGCGATAATGCACCGCTGGAGGTCATCCAGGGTGCTGTTCGTGCTGTGCAGGAACTGGGTGTGACCGTCACACTGGTTGGAGCAGAAAACCAGATTCGCCAGTGTGCAGAAGAACATCATCTCTCACTGGACGGACTGCAAATTCTGCACGCTCCGGCAGTGTTTGACATTCATGAAGAGCCAAGCACCCTGCTGAAACAGCATGCAGATAGTTCGATGGCAGTTGGAATGCAGGCACTGCATGACGGAAACGGAGATGCCTTTGTTTCTGCCGGCAGCACCGGTGCTCTGCTGATGGGTGCAACGTTTCTGGTCAAGCGGATTCGGGGCGTAAAACGAGCAGCCTTAGCACCGATTCTTCCGACAGCAACAACGCCATTTATGTTATTGGATGCCGGAGCAAACAATGACTGCCGTCCGGAAATGCTGGTGCAGTTTGCCGTGATGGGCAGTGCTTATATGGAACGGGTCATGGGCATTCCACAGCCAAAGGTGAAATTGTTGAATGTTGGAGCGGAGGAAACCAAGGGCAGAGAGTTGGATTTAGAGGCATATCGCCTTTTAGAACAAGCCCCCGTGCATTTTTGTGGAAACGTAGAAGCACGGGAATTGCCGTTTGGAGTAGCGGATGTGGTCGTTGCCGATGGATTTACGGGAAACATCGCCTTGAAACTGTATGAAGGCATGGGAAAATTCATGGGCAGCCAGTTGAAAGAAAATATTTTTGCCGGAGCAAACGGAAAATTGTCCGCACTTTTGGTGTTGCCGAAAATCAAAGCCCTGACCAAAAAGATGGACTATAAAGCCGTAGGCGGTGCAATGATGCTGGGCGTTCAGAAACCCGTTGTCAAGGCTCACGGCAGTTCCGATGCAACTGCATTTTTCAATGCGATTCGGCAGGCGAGAGATTGCGTTGTCGGCGATATGATTGCAGTAATGACAAAATTCATGCAGCAGGAACAAGTAAAAAAAGCGTAACAAGTGTTTTGGATCTTATATGATTACAGAAAGGATTGGGCAGATATGGAACAGGTGCATTTCGAGCAGTTTGAAACAGAAATTCGTTACCACTTTAAGAATCGGCATTTCTTAGTTGAGGCACTGTCACACTCCTCCTATGCCAACGAGAAGAAAAAGTGCCGCTGCAGCAACGAACGGCTGGAATTTTTGGGGGACAGCGTGCTTTCCATCGTCGTATCCTCTTATTTATTCCACCAGTTTCCGGAACTGCCGGAGGGCGAATTGACGAAACTGCGGGCATCTCTGGTTTGTGAAAAGGCGTTGCACGTCTTTGCACAGGAAATTCACTTGGGGGATTACTTGCTGTTGGGAAAGGGCGAAGAACATACTGGCGGCAGAATGCGTTCTTCAATTTTGGCAGATGCCTTTGAAGCCGTCATTGCAGCCATTTATCTGGATGGCGGCATGGAAGCCGTGACGAAATATATCATGGGTTTCATGGAAGAACGCATTGAAAGCACCAAAAGCAACTTCCGCAACTTGGACTGCAAAACACATTTGCAGGAGGTTATTCAACAGGCAGTTCAGGCAAGAGGAATGCAAAAAGCACTTCGTCTGATGGTGGAACTTCTGAAGAATAATGCGAAGAATCCGGAAGAAAAAGTGGAATATGTCTTGGTGTCGGAGAGCGGCCCAGACCATGCAAAGGCATTTCAGGTGGAAGTCTGCTTAAATTCCAACGTGATTGGCGTTGGAACAGGCAGAAGCAAAAAGGCAGCCGAACAGATGGCAGCCAAAGAAGCCCTGCGGCTGATGGGCTATGAAAAATAAGGGCAACATTGCCATATTTGTTCCGCATGCAGGCTGTCCGCATCAGTGCAGTTTCTGCGACCAGCGGAAAATCAGTGCAGCACAGCAGATTCCAACTTTGGAACAGGTGCAGGAAATTTGCCGGCAGGCAATTGCACATCCACGCCGACCAAAACAATTGGAGATTGCCTTTTTTGGCGGCAGTTTTACAGCCATTCCGGAAAAAGAACAAAATGCCCTGCTGGAAGCAGTACAGCCATTTTTAGCGATGGAGGGCGTGACAGGGATTCGGATTTCTACCCGTCCCGACTGCATGACACCAGAGATTTTGCAGCGATTGCAGCAGTTTCATGTGACCGCCATTGAACTGGGAGCACAGAGCATGCAGGATGCGGTCTTGCAAAAAAATCATCGGGGTCACACCGCACAAGATGTGCGGAATGCTGCAAAGTGGATTACAGATGCTGGTTTTTCGCTGGGACTGCAAATGATGATCGGCTTGGACGGCAGCACGCCGGAGCAGGAACGGGAAACTTTGCAGGAGTTGCTTGCCCTGCATCCGGACGCCCTGCGGATTTATCCTCTGGTTGTGCTGAAAGGAACGAAATTAGCGGAACGGGTGCAGAATGGCAGTTTTGTCCTGTATGACTGGGAAACCGTTCTGGAACTCTGTGCTGATGCCCTCTGTGCATGTCAGCAGCAAGGCGTGCGAGTCATTCGCTGCGGACTGCATGCAGAAGATACGGTGCAGTCAGAAGCCGTTGCTGGATTCTATCATCCGGCGTTTCGGGAATTGGTGGAATCTCGGCTGTGTTTACGGGTTCTCAAGCAGTGGATGCAGCAACATCCGCAGGAAACCATGGCAGAAGTACAGGTTGCTCCCGGCTGGAGCAGTCGGGTTGCCGGGCATCACGCTTGCAATCGGGCAGTCTGTCGGGAAGTTGGGGTTTCGCTGCGAATCATAGAAACAGCAGCCATTCCGGCAGGAATGCTGCAAATCGGAAAGGACGGATACGATGTTTTTCAAATCGCTGGAACTGCAAGGATTTAAGTCCTTTCCGGATCGGGTGAAACTGGAATTTGAACAGGGCTTGACCGCCGTGGTTGGGCCAAACGGCAGCGGAAAAAGCAATATCGGCGATGCGATTCGCTGGGTATTGGGGGAACAGTCCACGAAGCTGCTGCGTGGAAATCGCATGGAAGATGTTATTTTCTCCGGAACAAAACGCCGGAAACCGTCTGGATTTGCTGCCGTTACCATTCAGCTGGATAATCAGACTGGTCTGTTTGGGGAATCCTATGGGGAAACGATTGCCATTACCCGAAAGCTTTACCGCAGCGGAGAAAGTGTCTATCAGATTAACGGGAAAGCCGTTCGGCTGAAAGACGTGCAGGAACTGCTGATGGATACTGGTATGGGGCGAGATGGCTATGCGATTATCGGACAGGGACGCATTGCGGAAATTGTCAGTGCTCGCAGCACCGACCGCCGAGAGTTGTTTGAAGAGGCAACGGGTGTTTCTAAGTTTCGCTATAAACGGGAAGAAGCCGAGCGAAATTTACAGGCTGCACAGGAGAATTTAGTGCGGTTGCAGGATATTGCAGCGACCTTAGAGGGTAGAGTCGAACCGCTTCGCCAGCAGGCAGAAGTTGCCAAGCAATTTTTGAAGCTGTCAGAACAGCAGAAAAAATTAGAACTTTCGCTCTGGATGCAGCAGCTGACTGGTTTAGATCAAGAAAAAGCTGCCCTGCGAGATACGCTCTTACAGGCACGAGGGAATGAACAGAATGCTGCACTGGATTTGAAGCAGGCAGATGCATTGCTGCAAGAACAATATCGGGAAATGCAGCAGACAACGGTTCGGATTCAGAATCTACGGGAATCGGTACAGCAGGCAGAAGAAACCGCTGCCCAGACACAGGCAGACCTTGCGGTCTGTGCGAATGAACAACAGCACAACGAACAGCGGCTGATACAGGTTGTACAGCAGCAAAAAGATGCTGCTGCAGCGGAACAAACTGCTACAGAACAGCTGCAAACGCAGCAGGCAGCCATACAGACCTTACAGGAGCAAAAAGCCACCGCCGTCAAAGCCTGTCAGGAACAGGAGCAGTTACAGAACAAACTTGCCAAGCAGCTGACCGCCGCAGCCGCAGTCGTGAAAGAAGCAGAAACCAAACTGCGTACCAGCTACGGCAATCAGAACCATTCCTTTGCAAGGGCAGAATCCCTTGCCGCACAAATCGAAACGATACAGGCACAGACGGTTTCGCAGACTGCACAGGCAGCCGCTTTGCAGCAGCAATTGCAGGCAGCCGCCGAAACGGAACAGCAGACGATAGACGCTGTTTCGGCAGCAGTCGAGGCGGAAACAGCGGTGCGTGTGGCGTTAGAGGCGGCACAGCAGCAACACAAAATGCTTGCAGCCCATCTGGAACAGCAGCAAGTACAAAATGCCCAGCGGCAGATGCAGTTGCAGACCGCCCAGCAGCGGTTGCAGTTGTTGCAGGAGATGGAACACAATATGGAAGGCTATGCTGGCAGTGTCAAGGCAGTTTTGCAGGCAGAGCACGGCAAGCCACATGGTGTATATGGAACGGTTTCGCAACTGTTGACGACAGAATCTCGGTATAGTCTGGCAATTGAAACGGCTTTAGGCGGAGCGATGCAAAATATTGTTGTTGCAGATGAAACCGCAGCCAAGGACTGGATTCGCTACTTGAAAACAAAACGAGCTGGACGGGCAACCTTCCTGCCCTTGACTTCTATTAAAGGGCAAACGTTGAAAGAGTCCGCAGTCTTGCAGGAAACAGCAGTCATCGGTTTAGCATGCGATTTGGTGCAGTATGATGCAAAGTTTCAGAATATTGTATCCTCTTTGCTGGGACGGATTGTAATTGCAGAAAATCTGGACGATGCGACCCGACTGGCACAGCGGTATGGCTACCGTTTCCGCATCGTCACGCTAGATGGACAAGTGATTAACGCTGGCGGTTCGTTTACAGGTGGTTCTTCCCAGAAAAAAGGTGGAATCCTGACCCGTAAGAATGAACAGCTTGCCTTACAGCAGACCATTCAGCAGTTACAGGAACAGGTACAGGCAGATGCAGAGCAATTCCGCCAGCAGAAAGCTGCCGTACAAAAGCAGCTGGAACAGGTGCAAACATTACAAAATCAGTTGCACCACGAGCATGCAGAACAATTATTGGCGGCTGCCCGTGCGGAAACCGCAAAGAAACAGTTCCAGCAGCTGCAACAACAGCTTTCAGAACGGCAGCAGCAACGAAAGCAGCTGTCAGAACAAGTGGCAGCGTTACAACAGCAGCACGCAACTGCAAAGGCAGAATGGGAGCGGGTGCAGGCAGATTTGACTGCCTTACAAGCACAGCAGCAGGAAGCCAAACAGCAGCAGGAAACCTTGTCTGCGGAACAAGCAGCTGTTCGGGAACAGCTGACCACCCGTCAGATTGCAGCGGCAAAGCTGGAGCAGGCATATTTGAGTCAACAGCAGCAGATTGCAGAACAACAGGAGCGGTTGCAGCAATGTAAATGGCAGAAACAGCAATTGACAGAAGCAGAAACAGCTTGTCGGAAACGAGCGGTTCAATTGCAGCAGCAGGAACAGGAATTGCAAACCAAGCTGACGACCTGTCGGGAACAGATGACCCAACACCGCAAGACCATTGAACAGCTGCAACGGATTCACACAGAACAGGAACAGCGGATTCGTCAGCAGCAAGAGGGCATTCGGGAGTTGAGTGCTGCACGGGAACGGGCAGCGGCAGAAGTTGCCCAGCTGGAAACAAAACAACATACACTGGAACAGCAGCGTGACCGGATTGTGCAGCAGATGCGAGAACAATATGATGTGATGTTATCGGAAGCCAATGAGTTGGCAGAGCCGATTTCCAATGAATTGCTTGCCAAGCAGCAGCTGGAAACGCTCCGCCGACAGATTCGGTCGTTGGGGCATGTCAATGTGTCTGCGATTGAAGAGTATCAGGAAGTTTCCAAGCAGTGGGAATTTTTATCCGCACAGTTGCAGGATGCCACGCAGGCAAAACAAGAACTGGAAACGCTGATTGTACAGCTGACCGCAGAAATGCAGCGAATCTTTACAGAACGGTTTGCCGGTATCAATCAGGCATTTCAGGAGATTTTCCGAGAACTATTTGACGGTGGCGAAGCATCGCTGTCCTTGTCTGACCCAGACGATGTGTTGCATTCCGGCATTGAAATTCAGGTTGCACCGCCCGGAAAAGTGATTAAAAATCTGATTGCTCTCTCCGGCGGGGAACAGTCGTTCGTTGCCATTGCGATTTATTTTGCGATTTTGCGGCAGCGTCCAACGCCGTTCTGTATTATGGATGAAATTGATGCGGCACTGGACGAGGGCAATGTACGGCGGTATGTGCAGTATTTGCAGCGGTTTCGGGATACGACGCAGTTTATTTTGATTACCCATCGACGGATGGCAATGGAAGCGGCAGATGCTCTATATGGTGTGACGATGCAGGAAGATGGTATCTCTCGTTTGCTGCATATGGAACAGGTACAAGAAGCGGAAGCATAAAAACCAGAAGAAAGGGTGTTGAACATGGGCTTTTTTGGAAGAAAGAAGGACAAAGAAAAGGAGAAAGAAAAGAAAGGCGGTCTGT
>ERZ773245.988-NODE-988-length-24219-cov-16.411107_pt1 | contig 24219 bp, 21 predicted proteins | sample MGYA00580988_ERZ773245 | MGnify/ENA primary metagenome ERZ773245 (study PRJEB29015, sample SAMEA2737792) | human gut metagenome | biome: human gut; feature: human-associated habitat; material: faeces | place: China | collected 2012 ... | reverse complement strand
CGGCGGTTGCGCTCCGACACGCGCCTGCGGGCGCAGCCCCTCGGGGGAAGGCTTTGGGAGAATCACTCCTTCGGCAGCAGATGTGCCTTCTCCAGGGCGGGGCGCAGGGCGATGTACAGGACAACGGCGCAGACGGTGGAGAGCAGGGAGTTGACCAGCGTCACACCGCTGGCGATCTTGGTCACGACGGAGACGAACTCCGCGGGCTGGCCAAAGATGTACAGGTTGCGGAAGTAGCCGATGAACGGGTCGGTGAACACGTTGACCAGCAGGCCGCTGAAGGCCGACGCCGTGACGGCGGCCACGTACTTGAGCTTGTTGCCGGTGGGGAAGGTCCTGAGGTGGATGACCTTGTGGGACACCGCGCCGCAGACCAGACCGATGATAAATTTCAGAATAAAGGTCGTGATGGCGTAGCCCGGGTCACCGGCGACAACGTCGGCCAGCGCCAGGCCGATGGCACCGGCCAGACCGCCGGACACACCGTCCAGCAGCATGGCGGTCAGCGCCGTGAAGGTGTTGCCCAGATGGAAGCTGGACCCCGTGCCAAAGACGTTCGGGATGCGGAAGAACTCATACGCGACAAAGCTCAGCGCGGCCATGATGCCGATGATGCTGATTTTCTGCACAGTGAATTTCGTTTTGGTCAGCGCTGCGATCAGCAGTGCCAGGGCTGCTACGACGAACAGCAGCAGCCACATCGTTGCGGTAGACATAGTTTCGTACACCTCTATTGACATTTTCCTTCCGGGAAGGTATGTTTTTATTATACTGATTTCTGGCTCTGAATAAATGCTCAGTTTTTAAATTTTTTATGGGGCCAGTATGGAGGACTGTCATGATAGAGTTGGATGCCGACCAAAAAACGCCGCTGTATGAGCAGCTGTACGCCGCCCTGGCGGATGAGATCCGCACCGGCCAGCGCGCACCCGGAACGCCGCTGCCGGGCCGCCGCACGATGGCTGCGCAGCAGGGCGTCAGCGTCAACACGGTGGACGCCGCCTACCAGATGCTGGCCGCCGAGGGTCTGGCCGAGCCGCGCCCCCGCAGCGGCTTTTATGTGCAAAAGACCTACGGTATGCTGCACAGCCGCGCCCGCCGCGCACCCGCCGCCCCTGCACCGCAGCCGCCCGCCGCGCCGCAGCCGGTCTACGACCTGTCCACCGGCAGCGTGGACACGGCGCTGTTCCCGGCGCGCAGCTGGGGACGCATCCAGAAGGAGCTGCTCTACCAGCGGCCCGAGCTTTTACAGCGCGGCGAGATGCAGGGCGACGCCCCGCTGCGCACACAGATCGCGGAATATTTGTCGGTGTACCGCGGTGTGGAATGCACGCCGGAGCAGATCGTCGTCGGCGCGGGCATTGAGTATCTGCTCGGGTGCCTGGCGCACCTGTTCAGCGACGGCATGGCGGCCATCGAGAACCCCGGCTACTTCCGCACGCGGACGGTCCTGCAGAACAGCGGCATTCCCTGCACGCTGGTGGACATTGACCGCGAGGGCCTGCCCGCCGACGCGCTGGAAAAAAGCGGCGCAAACCTCTGCTATCTGACGCCCAGTCATCACTTTCCGACGGGTGTTACGATGCCTGCGACCCGCCGCGCCCAGCTGCTGGCCTGGGCAGCGGCCCGGCCCGGGCGGTACATTTTGGAGGACGACTACGACTCGGAGTTCCGCTTTGATACGCGCCCTCTGCCCAGTTTGCAGGGCATGGCGGGCCCGGACGGCCCGGTGGTCTACCTGACGACGTTTTCAAAAAGCCTGGCCCCGGGCATCCGCATTGCCTGCATGGTGCTGCCGCAAAGCCTGCTGGCGCGCTATCGCCGGGATTTTGCGACCTACGCCAACACGGTCAGCCGCTTTGAGCAGCAGACGCTTTGCGAGTTCATGGCGGGCGGGTATTTCACGCGGCATCTTGCCCGGATGCGCCTTGCCTACAAGCGCCGCATGGAGGCGTTTGCGGCAGCGCTGCGCGCGGCGCTGCCGGGCGTGGAGCTGGACGGCGTACACAGCGGGCTGCATTTTCTGCTGACGCTGCCGGGAGCCGGCGGCGAGCGTGCCATGGTCGCCGCCGCGGCGCAGCAGGGCGTGCGGCTGCGCGGCCTGAGTGAGTATTATCTCGCCCGGCCCGAGCGCTGCCGGGCGGATACCGTGGTGGCGGGGTACTCGGCCCTGAAGGAGGACGATGTGGAGAAGGTGGCGCAGGCGCTGGCGAGGGCGTGGCTATCGTGAATGCCCTGTAGGGGCCGGGCATGCCCGGCCCGCAGCCTAACGGTTGAATCCCCCTTAACGGTTTGCTTTGTAGGGAGGGGTCTTGACCCCTCCGCCACCTCCCGGGAAACTGCCGTCAACGGTATATCCGTAGGGGAGGGATTCATCCCTCCCGTGTACCTCCCGTCGCCGCTCACCTCCGCGGGGCGTCGGGGACGCCGCCCCCTACAGCGGCGATCCGTAAGGCTTTTCATTGCCGCCAACCTCCCCGGCGGCCTGGGGGCAGGCCGCCCTACATCCCACTTTATCACAGTCCGCAGGGCGGGGGCCCTCACCCCGCCGCAGCTCTCACCCACAAAAACAAAAAACCGGCCCGCCACACCCGGCGGGTCGGTCAGTCGTCCAACCTGATTTTATAACGCTTGATCAACGCGGCCTGGTCCAGCAAAAAACGCTTCTGGCTGGGGGTGAAGCTGCGGTAACACGTCAAAAGCTGGCGCTCGTCATCGACGGCGGGGGTCTCGTGCCCCAGCAGATAGTCAATGCTCACGCCAAAATAATCCGCGATCCGCCGCAGCGTGTCATAGTCCGGCTCACGTGTGCCCTGCACATAGTTGCCAAGCGTCGATGGCGCAAGGTGCAGCTTTGCGGCCAAATCCTTGATTTTCATTTCCTCGCAATCAATCAGATACCGCAGCCGTTCATGAAATTCCATACAAAATCCCCCAGAGCGTACATATTCTGACTTCGAGCATAACAAAATAACACGAAACGTGTTTTATTGACCTAAATAGAGTTGACAGAACACAAATTGTGTTGTAAAATTACGATATGAAATGCCGATGAGGTCTTGAAGTGTCGGCACAAAGACAAACAACTGGAGGAAAACAAGATGTTCAAAAAACTGAAAGACAAAAAGGGCTTCACCCTCGTCGAGCTGATCGTCGTTCTGGTCATCCTGGCCATCCTGGCCGCTCTGCTGATTCCGACGCTGACTGGCTATATTGACAAGGCCAACAAGGAGAAGGTTGTTGCGGAGACCCGTATGGTTGTCATGGCAGCTCAGACCGAAGGCTCTGAAGCTTATAGCAAAGTGACTGCTGATGGTACCGCGGCTACTGGCGAGGCTATTGAAGCAAGGGTTGCAGAGAATGGTCAGGAACTGATTGACCTTGCGGAAGTGAGCGGCAATTACAAGATTCTCTATAATAATGATGCTTCTGTGAATGCTGTTATCTATAGCAATTCTGGCTACACCTGCGCATACAGCAACGGTGCTTATGAGACTGTTAAGGATAACAAGAAAGTTACTGTTGACAAGGTTGAGTATACCAAGCAGACAGCTCGCACGGTTGGCGCTACTCCTATTCCGAAGGCTTAATAGTATAGTGCGGTAATTCTTGCTTAAAGCATTTTCCCACCACCTCCCGTGGTGGGATTTTTTGTTGCCGCCTACCTTATTATACCCGCCGCAGCGCTGCCGGGAGATTTGTAGGGAGCGGTCTTGACCGCTCCGCAGGCTGTCAAAAAACTGCATCCCTGCCTTATTGCGTGTGTAGGGGCGACCATTGGTCGCCCGCCCACTTACCGCCGCAACGCATTTTCCGGGACGGTTTTCTTGCAAAGCAAACGGGCACGGGCGAGCAATGCTCGCCCCTACAAGCGTTTTTCGGCAGTTCCGCGGAGGGGTCAAGACCCCTCCCTACAGAGCAAAAGGAAAAATCCGCATCAAAGGAAACGTGCCCGGGAGAGATAAATCCCGCCCCTGCGCACAAGAGGCAAAGCTGCAATAACGGCAAAGCTGCGGGCCGGGCGCTTGGCGGCGCACAACGAGCGCCGCCAGTTTGCAAGCAAACTCGCTCGTGCGGTTGTTTGCCCCGCAGGGGCAAACATTGTTCGCTCCACGCTCACAACCCCGCAATGCCCGGCCCCTACGCCTCTGTATGCCTTAACGCCTTTCACTCCTCACTCCTCACTCTTTTCAGGTGCTCACCATGCCCCAAACTCCAAAGCTGTCTCAACAACAAAAGGCCGCCCTTGTGGAAAAAATCAAAGCAGGCGAGATCAGCCGCCAGGCCGCGGCGCAAAGCGTCGGCGTCAGCAACACCACTGTGCGCCAATGGCTGCGCATCTATGAATCCGAGGGGGCAGACGGCCTTGCACCCCGGGAAAAGTCCCGCCACCTTACCGCCGAGGAAAAGCAGGCCGCCGTGGCGGAGTACCTCGCGGGCGGGGTCTCGCTGTTTGACGTCTGCAAAAAGTACGGCATCCGCAGCCCGCAAAACCTGCAAAAGCTCGTGGAAAAGGCGCAGGCGGGCGGCGAGCTGCGCGGCTACCACGGCGCGTCCCGCCACAGGGGCGGCGCGTACACCACCGCCGCGGACCGGGAAAAGATCGTGCGGGAATGCCTGGCCAACGGCTGCGATTACGGCGCAGCTGCGTTAAAATATAACGTCGATTACAAGGCGCTGGTGCATTGGGTGGGGCAGTACCGTGCGGGCGCGGCCCTGCACGACGCCCGCCACAGCAGCGAGGGCACAAGCCGCGCCAAGGGCCGCGCCCGCACCGTGCCGCCGATGCAGCGGATGGTCATGGTGCTGGACTGTCTGGAAAACCGGAAAAATTACGGCGCTATGGCGCAGAAATACGCGATAGCCTACCACCAGATCTACCGCTGGGTGCAGCGCTATCTGCAGGACGGCTGGCTCGGCATGAATGACCGCCGCGGCCCCGCCGACGACCCCGACCCGGCGGGGGAGTGGGGGAAGATCGCCCCCGCCGGTGAGGCCGACGCGGAGCTGTGGGTGGCCAAATGCAAAGGCGTACCAAAGGCTTTGCCCGCCATGCTGCGCCGCGCCGGGTACAGCTGGATGATGATTGCAAAAATTTTGTTTGATCTGGCGCGGATGTAGGGGCCGGGCATGCCCGGCCCTCAGCCTTGCGTAACTGCCCGTGAACGGGCAGCCGTCCACAGTTGCGGGCCGGGCATGCCCGGCCCCTACGGGCGCGCGCCGGGGAGCCTTACGGGTGTGACCCATTCACGGGCAATCGCCGCAAGCGCTGCCCTCATCAGTCAGCGGTCGGGGCCGCTGACAGCTTCCCCCAAGGGGGAAGCCGACGCGATTGCAAAAAAATTGATCTGGCGAGGATGTGAACCCCCAAGCCTTCCCCCGAGGGGGAAGGTGGCCCCGCAGGGCCGGATGAGGGGAGAGCTTGCCGCGGCAGCCCGTGTATGGGTCATATCGGCAAGTCCGCCCCTCATCAGTCAGCGGGCGGGGCCGCTGACAGCTTCCCCCAAGGGGGAAGCCGCTCGACGGAAAAAATCTGCAAAAACCCTATTGACAGGCACTTGTTTTTATGATAAACTATCCCTTGTAAAAAAAGCAGCAACCGGCAGTAGGCCGTCGGCTCACCTTGAGGGTTTGCAAAAGCCCCGGGTCATACCATGATTACGCACGACAGGTGCGCAACTTCGTATGTTCGGCGGCTGCTTTCAATGGCAGCCGCTTTTGTCATTATCATACACTTGTGGGAGGTGTGTTACAATCGCCAGCAACAGCAAATCCAACGAACTGGAGATCAATGAGCAGATCCGCGACAAAGAAATCCGCCTGATCGGGGCAGATGGCGCGCAGATGGGCATTATGAGCCCGCGCGACGCACTGAAGATGGCTATCGACAAGGACCTTGACCTCGTCAAGGTCGCGCCGCAGGCCAAGCCGCCGGTGTGCAAAATTCTTGATTACGGTAAATACCGGTTCGAGATGCAGAAAAAGGAAAAGGAAGCCAAGAAGAACCAGAAAGTGGTTGAACTCAAGGAGATCCGCCTTTCCCTGAACATCGACACCAACGACTTCAACACCAAGGTGAACCAGGCTGCTAAGTTCCTGCAGCAGGGTCACAAGCTCAAGGTGAGCATCCGGTTCCGCGGCCGTGAGATGGCACATACCAGCCTGGGTCTGGATGTCCACAAGCGTTTTGCCGAGGCGTTGGAGGGCAAGGCCGTCATCGACAAGCAGCCCAAGCTTGAGGGCCGCAGCATGATGATGTTCATGTCCCCCGTTCCCAACAAGTAAGAAAGTAAACTCTCTAGGAGGAAACAACAATGGCTAAAATGAAGCTCAAGACCCTTTCCGGCGCCAAGAAGCGCTTCAAGATGACTGCTTCCGGCAAGATCAAGCGCAATGCGTCCAAGCGCCGTCACATCCTGACCAAAAAGACCACCAAGCTCACCCGCGGCCTGCGTATGCCCAAGTACGTCGACAAGACCAACGAGGCTGCCGTCAAGAAAATGATGCCCTACGGTGGCTAATCACTAAGACATTTAAAGGTCAGTTACTACCAGTTACAGACAAAGGAGATATAAAACATGGCTCGTATTAAAGGCGCTACCATGACGCACAAGCGTCGTGCTAAGACTCTCAAGCTCGCAAAGGGTTACTACGGTGCTAAGTCCAAGCACTTCCGCATGGCCAAGCAGGCCGTTATGAAGAGCGGCAACTACGCTTTCGTCGGCCGTAAGCAGAAGAAGCGCCAGTTCCGCAACCTGTGGATCACCCGCATCAACAACGCTGTTCGTGCTCAGGGTATGAACTACTCCACCTTCATGAACGGCCTGAAGAAGGCCGGCGTCGAGCTGAACCGCAAGATGCTGTCTGAGATGGCCATCCACGATCCCGCCAGCTTCAACGCTTTGGTCGAGACCGCCAAGAAGGCTCTGTAATAGCTTGCATAAAAGACTCGCGCACACGCGCGAGTCCTTTTGTGTTTAAAGGGGGAAATGGCAAAAAAGCGGGCAACCAAGGAAAGCTCTCCCCTCATCCGGCCTGCGGGCCACCTTCTCCCCCAAGGGGAGAAGGCTTGAGGCCGCCGACGGATGAGGGACGGCCTTCCGGCAGACTGCCGTTTCCCTTTATTCATACAAATCAGTTGATTTTATCCAAAAGGGGCGCTACAATGGAAACGATCACAAGCCGCGAAAACGCTAAGATCAAATACGCCTGCGCGGTGCGCGACTCAGAAAAGCAGCGCGCCGCCGACGGGCTTTTCTTTGCCGAGGGGCCGAAGCTCTGCCTGGAGCTGACCGAAAGCTGCACGCCGCGTGCGATGTACGCCACGGCGGCGGCGCTGGCAAAAACGCCCGAGCTGGCCCAATTCGACCCCGCCGAGATCGCGCCCCATGTGGCCGAAAAATTAAGCGGCACCAAATCCAATCAGGGCGTGTTTGCCCTGTTTGAAACGCCCGTGCCGCCCGCGGACACGCTGGACACGGCCCGCCGCATTTTGATGCTGGAGGGCGTGCAGGACCCCGGCAACGTGGGTACGCTGCTGCGCAGCGCTGCCGCGTTCGGCTTTGATGCCGTCGTGCTGGGGCCGGGCTGCGCGTCGCCGCTGTCGCCCAAGACGCTGCGGTCCTCGATGGGCGCGGCGGGGCGGCTGCCGACGCTGCACAGCGACGATCTGCCCGCCGCGCTGGCCGCCCTGCGTGCCCGCGGCGTGACGACGCTGGCGACGGCGCTCTACCGTTCGCGTCCGCTGGACGAGGCCGGGAACGATTTCCCGGGCGGGCTGTGCGTCGTCATCGGCAGCGAGGGGCAGGGCCTGACGGACAGGACCGTCGAGGCCTGCGACATGGCCGTCCGCATCCCGATGACTGACCGCGTCGAGAGTTTGAACGCGGCAGTGGCGGGCAGCGTGCTGCTGTGGCATTTCAGGGGTGTGTGAAAACGCAGATACAGGCGTAGGGGGAGGCGTCGGCAACCATGGACAAAACACTTGCCTGGCTCTGGCTGGCGGATGCCGTCGGCTCGGGCTGCCAATATGCGCAGGAGCTGCTGACGCTCTACCTCGACCCGGCGGAGCTGTACGACGCCCTGCGTGCCGAGACCGAGGCCCCGCCCGCCTGCCTGACGCCCCACGCGCTGGCACAGCTGCGGGACACGACGCCCTTTGATTATGAGGAACGGCTCGACCACTGCCTGCTGTCGGGCATCGACGTGCTGACGCCCGACGAGAGCGTATACCCGGACCGCTTGCGGGACCTGCCCGACCTGCCGCTTGCGCTCTACGTGACCGGCGGCATCGCCTGCCTGAACGGGCGGCGGTACGCGGGCATGGTGGGCACGCGGCGGCCCAGCACCTACGGGCGGCAGGCCGCGTTTGACCTGTCACTGGCGATGGCGCGGGCGGGCGTCGTGCTTGTCAGCGGCCTGGCCGACGGGCTGGACAGCGAGGCACACCGCGCCGCCGTGCAGGCTGATGTGCCGACGGTTGCCTTTCTGGGCACGGCCATCGACAAGACCTACCCGGCCTCCAACGCGAAGCTGCGCACCGCCATTGAGAAGGGCGGCGGCGCGGTCTGCAGCGAGTATCCGCCCGGCTACAGCGGGCGCACGACGGGCACTTTTCTGGCCCGCAACCGGCTCATTGCCGCGCAGAGCGAGGCGCTCTGCGTCGCTGAGGCCCGCACCCGCAGCGGCACGCTGAACACCGTCGGCCACGCCGAGCGGCTGGGCCGCCCCGTGCTGGCCGTGCCGGGCAGCATCTACAGCGCTTTGAGCGAGGGCACAAACGAGCTGCTGCGCACCCATCGCGCCGAGCCGCTCTGCAAAGCTGCGGACGCGCTGGATATACTGGGTATTGGCGCGGAGACCGCCGCCCCGGCGCAGCAGCGGTTTGACCCGGCCACGGTCAGCGCCGATGCGCAGGCCGTCTACGCCGTGTTAAAGCCCACGCCCCAAAGCATCGACGCCCTGTGCGCCGCCGCAAGCCTGCCCGCCGGACGGGTGCTGGCGGCGTGTACCGAGCTGGAGCTGATGGGCGGAGCCCAGGCGCAGCCGGGGAGAAGATATACTGCAGGATAATAGATGAAGGCAGTGGCAAGGTGCCCGGGCGGATATGGAATCCGCCCCTACGGCTGTAGGGGTCGGCGTCCTCGACGACCCGGGGCGTTTGTGGCGGCGATAAGCTGGCGGGCGAACAATGTTCGCCCCTACAGGCAACGCTCGGAAGTATGCGTGTCATCTAAATTTAAACATTGAGGTAACTTATGCCAAAATTAGTCATCGTGGAATCCCCTGCCAAGGCCAAGACCATTGGCAAGTATCTGGGCCGCGGCTACAAGGTCACGGCCAGTATGGGCCATGTGCGCGACCTGCCCGCCAGTACGCTGGGCATTGATGTCGAAAATGGCTATACACCGAAATATATCACCATCAAGGGCAAGCAGAAGCTCGTAAAGGAGCTGAAGGCCGAGGCCAAAAAGTGCGACGGCGTCCTGCTGGCAACCGACCCGGACCGCGAGGGCGAGGCCATCAGCTGGCATCTGGCGAACATTCTGGGGCTGGACCCCAGCGCACCCAACCGCGTGACCTTTGACGAGATCACGAAGAAGGGCGTCAAGGAGGGCATGGCCCACCCGCGCGCCATCAATATCGACCTGTTCAACGCCCAGCAGGCCCGGCGCGAGCTGGACCGTCTGGTCGGCTACAAATTGAGCCCGTTCCTGTGGAAGAAGGTCCGCCGCGGCCTGTCCGCGGGCCGCGTGCAGAGCGTGGCCGTGCGGCTGATCCGGGACCGCGAGCTGGAAATTGAAAACTTCAAGCCCGACGAATACTGGAACATCGACGCGCTGCTGAACCCGCAGGGCGAGAAGGGCGAGTTCACGGCCCGCCTGGCCGCCACCGCCGACGGCAAAAAGCTGACCGTCACCAATAAGCAGCAGGCCGACGGCATCCTGGCCGCGCTGGACGGCAGGGACTATACCATCACGAAGATCGAAAAGGGCAAGCGCCGCCGCCAGCCCTCGCCGCCCTTCATCACGTCCACCTTGCAGCAGGACGCGAGCCGCGCGTTCGGCTTCTCGGCCACCCGCACGATGCGCGCCGCCCAGACGCTGTATGAAGGCGTGGACATTGCGGGCCACGGCACGGTGGGTCTTATCACCTATATGCGTACCGACTCGCTGCGCATTGCCGCCGAGGCTCAGGCCGCGGCCAAGACCTTTATTGCGGAGCGCTGGGGCGACAACTACGTCTGCAAGACCGCCCGCAAGTGGAAAAGCCGCTCCGCCACCGCCGCGCAGGACGCCCACGAGGCCATCCGCCCGTCTATGCCCGAGCTGACCCCCGACGAGGTCGAGCAGAGCATCAGCGGCGACACCGCAAAGCTCTACCGCCTGATCTGGAGCCGCTTTATGGCCAGCCAGATGGCCGACTGCATTCAGGACACCGTCTCCGCGTCCATCACGGCAGGGGACTACCTGTTCCGTGCGTCGGGCTTCCGCGTCTCGTTCGACGGCTTCACCGCGCTGTACGAAGAATCCACCGACGACGCCAAAAAGAAGGAGACCGCCCTGCCCCCGCTGGAGGAGGGCCAGACCCTCAAACTCAAAAAGCTGACGGCGGACCAGAAGTTCACCCAGCCGCCGCCGCTTTACACCGAGGCCACGCTGATCCACGCGCTGGAGGAAAACGGCATCGGACGCCCGTCCACCTATGCGCCCATCATCACGACCATCGTGGACCGCGGCTATGTGGAGAAGGACCAGAAGAAGCTGAAAACCACCCCGCTCGGCCAGGCCGTCAACACGGTCATGATGGAGCAGTTCCCTGACATTGTCAACGTGAAATTCAGCGCTGACATGGAGAAAAAACTCGACGTTGTCGAAGCCGGCCAGGCGGACTGGGTCAAGACCATCGACGACTTTTACCAGGGCTTTGAAAAGAGCCTGGAGCAGGCCGAGAAGAACATGGAGGGCAAGCGCATCAAGGTCGAGGACATCCCCACGGATGAGATCTGCGAAAAATGCGGGCGGCCCATGGTCATCAAATCTGGCCGCTACGGCAAGTTTGTGGCGTGCTCGGGCTTCCCGGAGTGCCGCAACGCCCACCCGCTGGTCAAGGACACGGGCGGTCTCTGCCCGCTGGACGGCGGCCACATGCTGGTGCGCAAGAGCGCCAAGGGCCGCGTCTACTACGGCTGCAGCAACTACCCCAAGTGCAACTATATGACCTGGGACGAGCCGGTGCCCGAAAAGTGCCCCCAGTGCGGCAGCACCCTCTTTAAAAAGAAGGGCCAGCTCTACTGCGCCAAAGAGGGGTGCGGGTTTGTGAAGGCGATTGAGAAGAAATGACCGCTTTCGGCACTTCTGTAGGGGTTGATGCCTGCATCGACCCGCGAACAGGCTGCCGACTTGCGGGCGGATGCGAGTATCCGCCCCTACAACCTGCGGAAAACAGAGATGTTACGGAGAAACTATGCAAGTGAAAATCATCGGTGCCGGTCTGGCCGGCTGCGAGGCGGCGCTTTGGCTGGCGGACCGCGGCGTGCAGGTCGAGCTGTACGAGCAGAAGCCCGCAAAATATTCCCCGGCCCATAAAAGCGCGGGCTTCGCGGAGCTGATCTGCTCCAACTCGCTCAAGGCCGAGCGCCCCGACTCCGCGTCGGGCCTTTTGAAAATTGAGATGAAGATGATGGGCAGCCATCTGTTGGACGCCGCCGAGACCGCCCGCGTGGCGGCGGGCGGTGCGCTGGCCGTGGACCGCGATGTGTTTTCCACCGCCGTGACCGAAATGGTGGAAAACCACCCCAACATCACGGTCCGGCGCGAGGAGGTCACGGCGCTGGACGAGAGCGCACCCGTGCTCGTCGCCAGCGGCCCGCTGACCGAGGGCGCACTGGCACAGGCCGTCGCCGCGCTGACCGGCGACCATCGGCTGAGCTTTTATGACGCTGTCGCGCCCATCGTGACCGCCGAGAGCCTTGACTATGACAAGGTTTTTGCCGCGTCCCGCTATGGCCGCGGCGAGGCGGACTACCTGAACTGCCCGTTCAATAAAGAGGAATACGAGGCGTTCCACGCGGCGCTCATTGCCGCCGAGCGCGCGCCGCTCCACGACTTTGACGGCGACCTGACCGTCTACGAGGGCTGTATGCCGATTGAGGTCATGGCCGCCCGCGGCGCGGATACGATCCGGTTCGGCCCCCTGCGCCCCGTCGGTCTGCGCGACCCGCGCACAGGCCACCGCCCCTGGGCCGCCGTCCAGCTGCGCGCCGAGAACACGGCCCGCACGCTCTATAACCTCGTCGGCTTCCAGACCAACCTGAAATGGGGCGAACAGAAACGGGTGTTCAGCATGATCCCCGGCCTGGAGCACGCCGAATTTGTGCGGTACGGCGTCATGCACCGCAACACCTTTTTGGAGAGCCCGAAAGTTTTGACGAAGCAGCAGTTCTTGAAAGAACATCCCAACGTGTTTTTTGCAGGGCAGATCACCGGCTTTGAGGGCTATATGGAGAGCGCGGCGTCCGGCTTGCTGGCGGCGCACCAGATGCTTGCACGGCTCAAGGACCGCGAGCTGCCGCCGCCCCCGGCGGCAACGATGTGCGGCGCGCTGCTGGACTACATCACGACGCCGAACAAGGACTTCCAGCCGATGGGTGCGAACATGGGCATCCTGCCCCGCACCGAGGAGATCAACAGCATCCGCGACAAGCGGGAGCGCTACATGGCGCTTTCGCAGGCCGCGCAGGACGCCATGCAGGCGTGGGTAAAGGAGTACGAAGCATGAAAATTTTAGTGGATGCCATGGGCGGCGACAACGCCCCGCTGTGCGTTTTGCAGGGCGTGAGCCAGGCCGCGGCGGAGTTCGGCGACGGCATGGAGCTGGTGCTGCTGGGTGAGGAAAAAGCCATCCGCGACTGCGCAAAAGAGAATAAAATCGACCTTGCACCGTTTGAGATCCTCAACTGCACCGAGACCATCGACATGCACGATGACCCGGTCAAGGCTGTGCGCCACAAAAAGGATTCCAGCCTTGTGAAGGGGCTGACCATGCTGAAGAACGGCGAGGCCGATGCCTTTGTCAGTGCCGGCTCCACCGGTGCGCTGCACGTCGGCACCAGTCTCATCGTGCGCACGGTCAAGGGTGTCAAGCGCCCGGCGCTGGCCACCCCGATGCCCGGCGCCAAGCAGAATTTCCTGCTGCTGGACTGCGGTGCGAACGTCGAGTGCCGCCCCGAAATGCTGAACGCCTTCGGCACGATGGGCAGCGTCTACGCCGAGAAGGTCATGGGCCGCGAAACGCCGAAGGTCGCGCTTGTCAACAACGGCGCGGAGGACACGAAGGGCACGCCGACCTACCGCGAGGCCCACAAGCTGCTGAAGGCAAACCCCTGCATCCACTTTGCGGGCAACATCGAGCCGCGCTACATCATGGACGGTGACGTGGACGTCGTCGTCTGCGACGGCTTTGTCGGCAATGTCGTGCTGAAATTGACCGAGGGTGTCGCCAAAACGCTGCTGGGGATGCTGAAAAAAATCTTCTTGCAGAACCTGATCACCAAGCTCAGCTATCTGGGCATCAAGGGCGGTCTGGGCGAGCTGAAACGCATGATGGACTCCGAGGAGGTCGGCGGCGCACCGCTGCTGGGCGCCGCGAAGCCGGTCATCAAGGCGCACGGTTCCAGCCACGCCAAGGGCATCAAGAACGCCATCCGTCAGGCCAAGCTCTGCGTTGCCAACGACCTGTGCGGCACGATGGAGAAGGCGCTGGCAGAAGTAGCGAAGCAGGCGGAAGAAGCAGACGCTTAAAAGGAAAGCTGCCCTGTAGGGGCCGGACATGTCCGGCCCGCGGCATAAAAAATACCGCCCGTAAAAGGGCAATCGAGATAAGGTTGAGGGCCGGGCATGCCCGGTCCCTACGGACTAGCCGGAAAGGTGAAAGAATATGGCTCACAAACCGGAAGAACTGCAGGAGGTCCTGCACTATACATTCAAAAATCCTGCGCTGCTGCGCATTGCGCTGACCCATACCAGCTATGCCAACGAGAGCAAGGTCGCCACGACCCACAACGAGCGGCTGGAATTTCTGGGCGACAGCGTGCTGTCCGTCGTTGTAGCGGACTACCTGTTCCACCAGTCGGGCCGCCCCGAGGGCGAGCTGACCCGTATGCGCGCCAGCCTCGTCAGCGAGGATGCACTGTTCCAGTTCGCACAGGAAATTCAGCTGGGTGAGTATCTGCGCCTTGGCCACGGCGAGGACCTTGGCGGCGGACGCAGCCGCCCGAGCGTTGTCTCCGATGCGTTCGAGGCGGTCATTGCCGCGCTGTATCTGGACGGCGGCATGGAGGCCGCGCGCAATTTCATCCTGCCCTTCATCACCGAGGGCAAGACTGCCGAGGACGACTACAAGACCCGTCTGCAGGAGGTCGTCCAGCAGGACCCGTCCGCCGTGCTGAAATACGAGGTCACCGGCGAGACCGGCCCCGACCACAACAAGCAGTTTACGGTCTGCGTCTGGCGCAACGGCGAGCTGCTGGCCGAGGGCCGTGGCCGCAGCAAAAAAGCCGCCGAGCAGCACGCAGCAAAGGTGGCGCTGGAAAAGCTGCAATAAGTGACGCCCTGTAGGGGCCGGGCATGCCCGGCCCGCGGCATAAAAATCGCGACCCGTTTACGGGTACATAAGGCGAGGTTGAGGGCCGGGCATGCCCGGCCCCTACGACCATTTTAAGAATTTTGAAAGGTACCCATGGAATGCGCCTGAAAGAACTGGAAATCCAAGGCTTCAAATCCTTCCCCGATAAGACAAAGATCGAAATCGGCGAGGGCATTACCGGCGTTGTCGGGCCGAACGGCTCGGGCAAGTCGAACATCTCCGACTCCATCCGCTGGGTGCTGGGCGAGACCAGCTCCAAGCAGCTGCGCGGCAGCGGCAAGATGGAGGACGTCATCTTCGGCGGCACCCAGTCCCGCGGTGCCATGGGCTATGCCTCCGTCGCGCTGACCATCGACAACAGCGACCACGGTCTGGATATGGACGCCGACGAGGTCACGATCGGCCGCCGGTACTACCGCAGCGGCGAGAGTGAATACTCCATCAACGGCCAGAATGTCCGCTTAAAGGACGTGTACGAGCTGCTGCTCGACACCGGCATTGGCCGCGACGGCTATGCCATCGTCGGGCAGGGCCGCATTGCCGAGATCGTCGGTGCAAAATCCGCGGAGCGCCGCGAAATTTTTGAGGAAGCGTCCGGCATCGCCAAGTACCGCTACCGCAAAAACGAGGCCGAGCGCCGCCTGGACGCCGCCGAGGGCAACTTAGAGCGCCTGCGGGACATTCTGGGTGAGCTGGAAAAGCGCGTCGGCCCCCTGAAACGCGACAGCGAGAAGGCCCAGCAGTTTCTGGAATTGAGCGAGAGGCGCAAGACGCTGGAGATCACACTCTGGGTCGATGCCATCCGCCGCGCCAACGACTCGCTGCGCGACCAGCAGCGCAAGTACGAGGCCGCCCAGGCCGACTATGACCGCCTGAGCCGCCAGCTGGACGAGTTTGACGAAAAAAGCGCGTCCCTGCGTGCCGAGGCCCAGCAGCTGATGCTGGCCGTCGAGCAGGCCAACGCCGACATCCGCGCCATTACCGAGGCAAACGCCGGCAGCGAGAGCGAGATCGCCGTCCTGAAAAACGAGAGCGAGCACAGCCGGTTCCGCATCGACGAGGCTGCGTCCGAATTGGAGCGCGCCGGGCAGGGCCGCGAGAGCATCGAGCGCGAGGCCGCGGACCACCGCGCCGCCATCGAGACGCTGAAAAGCGGCATGGCCGGGCTGGACGCCCGCGTGGCCGAGCTGCGCGAGGCCCTGCGTGCCCTTGAGGAAAAGGCCGCTGCCAGCGGCGAGCGCCGCGACGTCATTGACGCCGCCATGGCCCGCCTGCAGGATACCGCCACCGCCGCCAGGGTCAGCGCCGCGTCGGCGCAGTCGGCGGGGGAGGCTGCGGCCAACCGCCTGGCCGAGGCACAGCGCCAGGCCGAGGAGCTGAAAGCCGGCGCCGCCGCCACCGACGAGGAACGCCGCCGCGCCGAGCGCCGCTTTAAGGACGCCGAGGAGGCCGTGACCCGCAACGACAACATCAAGGCGGGCCTGAAGCTGAAATTGGACAGCCGCCGCCGTCAGCAGGCCGAGGCTGCCGACAACCTGCAGAAGGCGGACCGAGAAAGGTCCGCCGCTGCCCAGCGCATCCACATTCTGGAAGATCTGGAGCGCAACATGGACGGCTACCAACAGAGCGTCAAGGCCGTCATGCGCGCGGCGGGCGGCGGGCGGCTGCGGGGCATCATCGGCCCCGTGGCGGGCATCATCACCGTCGAAAAGGGCTACGAGACCGCCATTGAGACAGCGCTCGGCTTTGCGCTGCAGAACATCGTCGTTGAGGACCAGGGCTGTGCCCGCGCCGCCATCGGCTTTTTGAAGGACGAGCGCGCAGGCCGCGCTACGTTTTTGCCGCTGGACACCGTGCAGGGCTCCCGCTTCACGGGCCGCCTGACCGGCACGGCGGAGGTCGCCGCCGACCTGGTCAGGACAGACCCGAAATATCAGCATATCATCGACAATCTGCTGGGCCGCATCATCGTGGTCGAGGACCTGACCGAGGCGTCCGCCGTGGCGCGGAACCTCGGCTACCGGAACCGCATTGTCACGCTGGACGGCCAGGTCATCAACGCGGGCGGCTCGTTCACCGGCGGCTCCACCGCCCGCAGCGTCGGCGTGTTCAGCCGCAAGCAGGAGCTGGACGAGCTGCGCAGCAAGCTGACGAAGCTCGAGCAGAAACGCACCGAGGCGGAAAAGGAATTGGCCGCCCGCAAGGCCGAGGTGGACAACCTCTCGGCCCAGCTGGCCGGTGCCGAGGGCGAGGGCATGAACGCCGCGACGGAGCACGTCCGCGCGAACCTCGAGCTCGAGCGCCTGACGAAGGCCGCCGCCCAGTACGACGAGACGGCCCGGAGCATCGAGGCCGAGATCGCCGCCCAGCAGGCCGCCGTGACCCGGAACGAGACCGCGCGCACCGAGGCCGAGAAGGCCCGGACCGACGCCGAGGCCGAGCTGGCGCAGTACACCGCCGAGCTGGCCGCCTTGGGCGAGAGCACGGGCAGCCTGACGGCAGAACGCGAAAAAATCACCGGTGAGCTGTCCGAAAAGCAGCTGCAGCGCCTGGCGGACGAGAAGGACGTCGGCCTGCATGAGGCCGCGCTGGAGGGCTTGCGGAGCCGTACCGGCGAAGCCGACGCCCGCGCCCGTGAGCTGCAGACGGCGATTGAGGCCGCCAAGGCAAAAATCGAGGCCAACGCGCTGAAAATCGCCGAGATGGAGCGCGTGCGCGGCGACAACCAGCAGAAAATTGCCGCCGCGGAGGAAACGATTCGATCTGCCAACGCGGCCCGCCTCGAAAAGGAGGCTGCGATCTCGAAGCTGGGGCAGGACAACCGCGCCCTGACCGACGAGCGCGAGCGGATGAGCGGCGAGATGGCCCGCCTGGCCGAGCGCCGCACCGCCGCAGAGACCGAGCTGAACGACACCAACAGCAAGCTGTGGGAGGAATACCAGCTGACCGAGAGCGAGGCCCGCAGCCAGTGTGTGCCGTTTGAGAGCCTGACCGAGCTGCGCCGCAGCGTGACCGAGGTCCGCGGCAAGATCCGCGCCTTGGGCAACGTCAACGTCGGCGCGATTGACGAATATAAAGAGGTCAGGGAGCGCTATGACTTCATGAAGGCGCAGGTCACCGACGTCGAAAAGGCGAAGGCCGAGCTGACGAAGATGATCGCCGAGCTGTGCAGCGAGATGCAGGAGCTGTTCACGGCGAGCTTTAAGCAGATCAACGCGAACTTCCAGCAAATCTTCAAGGAGCTGTTCGGCGGCGGTCATGCGCGGCTGTACCTGTCGGATGAAGCGAACGTGCTGGAATCCGGCATTGAAATTGAAGTCTCGCCCCCGGGCAAGGTCATCAAGAACCTGTCCGCGCTTTCCGGCGGCGAGCAGGCGCTGGTCGCTATCTCGATCTATTTCGCCATTCTGCGCGTCAACCCCGCGCCGTTCTGCTTCCTCGATGAGATCGAGGCCGCGCTGGACGACGTAAACGTCGCGCGCTATGCGCAGTATCTGCGCCGCATGACGGACCGCACCCAGTTCATTGTCATCACCCACCGCCGCGGCACGATGGAGGCCGCCGACGTCCTCTACGGCGTCACGATGCAGGAGGACGGCGTGTCGAAGATTTTGCGCTTGGATCTGGATAATGTGAGCGCGGACCTTATTACCTGATGGCATGTAGGGGCCGGGCATGCCCGGCCCGCCACATAAATACGACCACCCGCCAATGGGAAGCCACACAAACCCGCGGGGCGGCAAATCAAAAGTAAGGAGGGCCACGATGGGCTTTTTCAACTTTTTCAAACGCGATATTTCCGAGGAGGAATTTCAGGAGCAGCAAAAGGTCAAGCGCGGGCTGGAAAAGACCCGCACGGGCTTTTTCCAGAGCATCGTCAATACGCTGACCAACGCGCAGATCGACGATGATCTGTACGACCAGCTCGAGGAACAGCTCATTCTGGCCGACGTCGGCCCCGCCTGCGCCGTGCGTCTGGTGGACGAGCTGCACGACGAGGTCAAGGAAAAACACCTGAAAACCGGTCAGGAGGCGCTGGACGCGCTGCGCGGCATCATCTGCCAGGAGCTGACCCCCCGCTACCCGATGGATCTGGACGGCAAGCCCGCCGTCATTCTGGTCATCGGCGTCAACGGCGTCGGCAAGACCACGACGATTGCCAAGCTGGCCGGCCTGTACAAAAAGCAGGGCCGCCGCGTCATGCTGGCAGCGGGCGATACCTTCCGCGCCGCCGCCAGTGAGCAGCTGGAGCTCTGGGCCGAGCGCGCCGGCGTGCCGCTGGTCCAGGCCGGCATGGGCGCGGACCCGGCGGCGGTCATCTTCGACGCCGTCAAGAGCGCCAACGCCCGCGGCTACGACATGGTCATTGCCGACACCGCCGGACGTCTGCACAACAAGAAGGGCCTGATGGACGAGCTGTCCAAAATCTCCCGCAGCGTCAAGAAGGCCAGCCCCGAGGCGAGCCTTGAGGTGCTGCTGGTGCTCGACGCCATCACGGGCCAGAACGCCATCAGCCAGGCCGAGGAGTTCTGCAAGGCCGCCAACGCCACCGGCGTGGTGCTGACCAAGCTCGACGGCACGCCCCGCGGCGGCTGCGCGGTCTCTGTGTGGGAGAACCTCGGTCTGCCCATCCGCTTCATCGGCGTCGGCGAGAAGATCGACGACCTGATGGAATTTGACGCACAGACCTTCGTCGAAAGCCTGCTGCCGGAATCCGCCCTGCAGAAGGACGAAAAAAAAGAGGAAGGGGAGAGCGAAGCATGATCGTTTGCGCCGCCAGCAACAACGCGGGCAAGCTGAAGGAATTGCGCCGCATTCTGGAACGCATGGGCCATGAGGTCAAGAGCCTGCGGGAGCTGGGGATCGACCTTGACCCCGAGGAAACCGGCACGACATTTGCCGAAAACGCCCGCATCAAGGCCGAGGCGTTCTGCAAGGCCAGCGGCCTGCCCACCGTGGCCGATGACTCGGGCCTCTGCACCGACGCGCTGCACGGTGCGCCCGGCGTCTACAGCGCCCGCTACGCCGGGCATCACGGCGACGACGACGCGAACAACGCAAAGCTGCTGCGGGAGCTGGCCGACGTGCCGGAGGAACAGCGCGGCGCAAAGTTCGTGTCGGCGGTCTGCTTCATGCTGCCGGACGGACGCGCACTGGAGGTCGAGGGCGAGTGCCCGGGCCGCATTGCGTTTACATTACAGAACGGCGACTACGGCTTCGGCTATGACCCGCTGTTCATCCCCGACGAGTACGGCGCACCCGACGGCAAGCGCCCGAACACCGAACGCCGCAGCTACGCCCAGCTCACCCCCGACGAGAAGGACGCCATCAGCCACCGCGGCCGGGCGATGGAGAAGCTGGAAGCGCAATTGCCGGCGTTTTTGGGATGACATGTAAATGCCTTCCCCTTTGGGGGAAGGTGGCCGAGGCCCCGCCCGAGGCCGGATGAGGGGCAGCCTTGCGGCGGGTACCCGTGAACGGGAGGCTACCGCGAACTCTGCCCTCATCAGTCGCCTGCGGGCGACAGCTTCCCCTTTGGGGAAGCCTTTGTAGGGGCCGGGCATGCCCGGCCCGCAGCATAAAAGCAGCAACCTGTTTAAAAGGAAACCACACAGACTAGAGGGCCGGGCATGCCCGGCCCCTACCGAGATATATACAATAAAAAGGAGATAATTTATGGCACTTACCAGCAAACAGCGCGCGGCTCTGCGCAGCGCGGCGAACACGATGGACCCCGTTTACCAGATCGGCAAGGGCGAGATCGACGACACCCTCAAGCAGGGCATCGCCGACTGCATCGCCGCACGCGAGCTTATCAAAGTAAAGGTGCTGGAAAACAGCGAATATTCCGCCCGCGAGGCCGCCGACATCCTGTGCGAGGCGCTGGACTGCGAGTGCGTGCAGGTCATTGGCCGCAAATTTGTGCTGTTCAAGCAGAAGAAAAAGGAAAGCGCCTACACCGCCGTGCTGGCAAAATGAAAACACTGCTCTACGGCGGGACGTTCGACCCGCCCCACAACGGCCACATGAACAACCTGCGCGCCGCGCTGGCACTGGTACAGCCGGACCGCGCCCTCGTTATGCCCGCGGGCACGCCGCCCCACAAGCACGCCAGCGCCACCCCGGCAGAGCTGCGCCTGCAGATGTGTGCCTGCTTTACAGCGCTGTCCCCGGCGGTGCAGGTCAGCGATTGGGAGATACGCCGGGGCGGGCGCAGCTACACCGTGCACACGCTGGAATGGCTGCGCGGCCAAGACCCGGACGGCGCACTGTACCTCTGCGTCGGCAGCGACATGCTGCTGACGTTTCAGGAATGGTACCGCTGGCAGGATATGCTGAAAATGGCTGCCCTCGTCGTCGAGAGCCGCACCGGCACCGACGAGGCCGCCCTGCACGCCGCCGCCGCAGAACTGAAAAAGGCCGGGGGCCGCGTCCTTTTTGCCCGCGCCGAGAGCTACCCCTGCGCGTCGAGCGACATCCGCAGCGGGAAGATCCCGCGGGAGCAGTGGCCGGAGGTGCTGCCGCCGGAGGTGCTGGCAGTGATAAAGGAGCATCGGCTGTACGGGAGCCTGTAGGGCGGCCTGCCCCCAGGCCGCCGCGGCGGGGTGAGGGCACCCCGCCCTACGCATGACCCGAAAAGGGGCGATAAAGCCGCCCCTGCAAGAGCTGCCCAAAAGGCTGCTCTGTAGGGGCCGGGCATGCTCGGCCCGCAGCATAAAAATACACCACCCGTTCAAGGGCAATCACGGCAAAGTTGAGGGCCGGACATGTCCGGCCCCTACAGCCAGTCAGGAGAAGGAAAAACGCCATGGAGTACTCCGAAGCCAAGAAGTTGGTCAAGGCCCGCCTGAGCGAAAAGCGCTGGACGCACACGAAAAATGTAAAAAAAATGGCTGTAAAACTTGCCAGGCGCTGGGGCGCAGACCCGGAAAAGGCCGCTATGGCGGCAATTTTGCACGATTCCGCCAAGGAACTGCCCAAGCAGGAGTTGTTGCAGATTTTTGCCGATAATGCTATAATAGCAGAAAATGCCCCCGCGCGTCCGTCGCCGGTCTGGCACGGCATCGCCGCCGCCATCCTGGCCGAAACGCAATGGGGCATCACCGACCCGGAAATTTTGTCTGCTATCCGCTGCCATACTACCGGCAAGCCGGGAATGTCCAAGCTCGATAAGATCATCTATTTGGCCGATATGACCAGCGCCGAGCGCGACTGGCCCGGCGTAGACGACCTGCGCGCGCTGGAAATGCAGAATCTGGACCGGGCTCTTTGCGACGCACTCAAGCGCAGCATTGATTTTGTGGAAGAAAAGGGCGGCTCGCTGGACCCTGAAAGCGTCGCCGCTTATGAGTATGCAAAAGCACACCTTGAATAAAAACACTCCACAGAGCAGGGAGGAAATGTAATGAGCGAACCGCGTAAGCTGTATACCGGCAGTGCATCGGGCGGGCTGGATCAGGAGCAGTATGAGGCTGCCCGCCGCCGCGCCCAACAGCTGGCCGAACAGAATGCCCGCCGCCGCACCGTGCAGCAGCCCATGCGCACGGCCCAGGGACGGCATATCAGCCAGCGCCCCGTTGTGACCGGGCAGCCTGCCCCCGCACCCGAGCCGCCGGTACAGGAGCCTGCCCAGCAGGCTGCGCCCGCACCGGAAAGACCCCGTGAGCTGACCTACGCCCAGCGGCAGGCCATGGCCTACCGCGCCGCTGCCGAGCGCAAATACGGCGATACCTTGCAGTTTCAGGTGCAGCGCCCCCGCCGCACCGTGAACCGCCCGCCGGAGCCGGAGCAGCGCGCCCGGCAGGCCGCCGCCCAGCTGTATGAGCAGCCCGCGGCCCCGCGGCAGGTGCAGCAGTCCGCCCCGCGCCCCCAGGCGCAGGCCCCTGTGCAGCAGGTGGCCCCCGTCGGCGGCATCCGGCTGGAGGAGGCTGCCGCGCAGCCCCACCGCGCAAAGCATGCGGATGCCCCGCAGCCCGCAGCCCATAAGCCCCGCACCGCCGCAGGCGGCAATGGCGGCAGCCGCAAGCCCCCGCGCGATGACGACGACGCCCCGCGCAAGGCAAAGGGCAGAAAGTCCGGCAAAAAGGGCAGCAGCGGCAAGGGCGGAAACGGGAAAAAGAAGAAAAAGATCCGCTGGTGGCAGATCCTGCTTATCACGCTGCTGGTCATCGCGCTGATCTTCGGCGGTGCGTTCGCGCTCATCATGGGGGCCATCACCCCGGCGGGCGGCAACATCAAGCTGAACCAGCTCATCAACACGCCCAAGGAATTCCAGGGCAAGGAGTTCAACATCCTTGTCACCGGCGTTGACCGTTCGTCCACCGGCGATCTGTCCGCAGGTGCGGCCAATGACTCCAACGTCAACGACGGCATGACCGATATGATTTTGTACGTCCATTTCAACAATGAGACGGGCGAGATGAAGATGCTGCAGATCCCGCGTGATACGATGGTCACGACGGACGCGAGCGTCTCCGGCAACTACCGCATCAACGGCGTGGCCAAGACCCAGGGCAGCGACGGCAACAACAATATGGCCGCCCTGTGTGAGCTGGTCGCAGACCAGTACAAGCTGCCCATCGACGGCTTTATGACGATCCGTCTGGAAATGCTGACCGAGCTGGTAGACCTGTTCGGCGGCGTGGAGATCAACGTCCCCATGGATGTAGACTACGCCGCGCTGGGGCTGGGAGACAGCGTCATTCACGCCGGCTACCAGACGTTGAACGGTGCGTCGATGGAGTTCCTGCTGCGTGCGCGTAAAATTTACCCCGACGGCGATATTGGCCGCCTGAACATGCAGCGCCAGTTCTACGCGGCGCTGTTCCGCAAGCTCAAGAGCATCGGCAACATCTGGGACGTTGCCAAGCTGACCCCCGCCGTGCTGAACTATATGGAGACCGACCTCAACGCCTCCACCCTCATCAGCTTCGCGGTCAGCATGCTCAAGATCGATTCCAACAAGATCATGATCGCCCAGATGCCGGTCATCAGCGGTCCGAAGTATCAGGGCCAGGCGCTGCTTTACCCGGCACGGCAGGAGGACGCCGACCTGCTGAACCAGTATTTCCGCGAGAATACCGGCCCTGTGGACGCCAGCCAGCTGAACCTGTGCGATAACGTCGTTGACCTGTCCGGCTACTCGGCCACCGACCCCAACATTCAGGTGATGGGCGGTCTGATGAGCGAGGCCGACGATGCCCAGAAGAACAATAACCGCGACGGTTCCAACCAGGTTACGGACATTATGGAAAATGATTCGGCGACTACGACATCGGAATCCGAATCCACCAGCGAACCGGCCGCCTAAATAAAAGGAGAACTTATGGAAAGCAGAGAACTTGCCATCCGTCTGGCCCGTGCGCTGGACGCCAAAAAGGCTTTCAACATCCATATCCTGGAGGTTGAGGACCTGACCACCGTTACCGAGTATTTCGTCATCGCCACCGGTAACTCCACCACCCATGTAGGTGCCCTGGCCGATGAGGCCGAGTTCCAGCTGGGCCGCGAGGGCGTCCAGGTGCTGCGCACCGAGGGCCACGACGGCAAGCGCTGGGTGCTGCTGGACTACGG
>ERZ773245.972-NODE-972-length-24509-cov-3.656089_pt1 | contig 24509 bp, 34 predicted proteins | sample MGYA00580988_ERZ773245 | MGnify/ENA primary metagenome ERZ773245 (study PRJEB29015, sample SAMEA2737792) | human gut metagenome | biome: human gut; feature: human-associated habitat; material: faeces | place: China | collected 2012 ... | reverse complement strand
TGTGGATTCGGTATCATGTGGTAAGAAGGGCAAGAAGCCACTTGGTACGGTGAAGATCACTGGCAGACCGGTTGGTGTGATCTTCAGAAAAGAGCAACTGCTGAATAAGCGAACCAGAAGGCTTGAGGAGCTGGAGGAAGAACTTCTGGAAATGACAATCCAGGTGGAAGAGTACATAGAATCCATCGAGAAGAGTGAGTTGCGGATTATCTTCCGACTGTATTTTCTGGATGATTTATCGTATCCAAAGGTTGCAGATCAGATGAACAAAATGTTCCCGAAACGCCGAATCCGGTACACAGATGAGAACGTCCGTAAAAAAATTCAAAGATATTTTGAAAATGTCCCACAATGTCCGGATGAAAAGTAGTAATATGATAACATCGAAAAAACAGAGACATGGTTTTCGATACGATCTTTTTCATAAGAGAATTTTTCCTCAGTATTGGAATAGGCGATCTGGTGACAGGTCGTCTTTTTCGTTGCGTATTATCAGGCTATACGATATTTATTATAATAAGTATAGAATATGGTGAAAGGGTGATGAAAATGTCAGAATGGTTAAGTGAAGAAGAACAGTATAAAGATACGTTGAATAACGAAGAAATCAGCAGGATCAAAGACCCTGAGCTGAGAGAAATAAGGCAAAGACATTGGGCGTATGAGAAAAAGATATATAAAGATAGCTCTATTGCGGATTTGGAACTTGACAGATTAGTAAAGATAGATTGGGAGAAAGAGCGAAAAGAGATTTTGGAATACAAGAAAAAGCATAATAAATGTTAGTTAAAAGCATCCTTCGGGGTGCTTTTCTAATACGCAAAATCCGGATCATTAGTTCAATGGTAGAACATTCGCCTCATAAGCGAAATGTCACAGGTTCGATACCTGTATGATCCATTAAAAATAAACCAGAATTGAAGGTGGTGAAGTGGCAGGATATGAAAACATAAGAGATGCAAATGAGAAGAGAACCCCGGAAGAGCGCCGGGAATTGGCAAAAAAGGCAGGAAAAGCAAGTGGTCAGGCAAGACGCAGGAAGGCGGATTTCCGGAAGACCTTAAACCTACTGCTCACTGCCGAAATAGATAACGAAGAATGGAAGCCGGTTTTAGAGTCACTCGGTGTTGAGTGTACTTTGGAATCGGCTTTGCTTATGGCGCAGATCAAGGAAGCAATGGCAGGAAATACAAAGGCTGCGTATTTTGTGGCGCAGTATGCCGGACAGAATGCACAGACTGCTGCCGATGATGCAGAGCAGAAACGCCGGACAGAGCGAATGGCAGCGGATACCGAGAAAATCCGCAGAAGTTCAGGTCATGGCGAGCATGAGGATGAAGGAGTAGAGATTATCAATGACGCACCAGAAGAAACAGGTCCGGATATCGGAGATCATAATTCCGAAGTATCTGCAGATATTTAACAACCGGAGTATCAAGCACATCATCCTGACTTCTGGGAGAGCAGGAACAAAGTCCAGTTATGCTTCCATCCGGTCAGATTATCAGCTTGTATCGGATGCCAATGGGTCCGTTGTTGTGCTGCGTAAGCATCATAACAAGCTCCGGAAGACGGTATACAAAGAAATGCTGCGCGGAATCAGCCGTTTGCAGATACCGAAAAACAAGTTTCGGATTACAAAATCCCCGATGGAGATTACTTACAAAAAGTACGGGACAACGATGTACTTCGCCGGATCAGACGGTATTGACGATACGAAAGGTATTATCGATGAGGATAAGCCGATCAAGCTGGTTGTACTGGATGAGCTGACAGAGTTCTTTGATGATGGTGAGGGCGAAGATGAGCTGACCAACATTGAGGCAACGTTCGTCCGTGGAAATAAAGGTGGGTTCCAGATGATTTATCTGTATAACCCGCCAAAGAATCCGAATGCTCCGATCAACTTGTGGTGCAAGAAGATGGAGAAGCGTGAAGACTGCATCCATATTCACACGGATTACCGGGATGTGCCAGTGGACTGGTTAGGTCCTGACCTGATTGCATCCGCTGAGATGATGAAGAAAGCAGATCCGAAAATGTACCGGTGGGTATGGCTCGGTGAAGCGATCGGCGTGGATGAGCTGATCTATTATATGTTTTCTGATCGGCACAGAAAGAAGCCGGATCCGGACAGAAGATATGACCGGATTTACATTGGCGGTGACTATGGTCAGCAGAATGCAACAACATTTGAAGCGTTTGGTCTGGACACTTACCGGAAGAAATTTCCGGGACTTGGAGAGTATTATCACAGTGGACGGGAATCTGGAAGACAGAAGAGCCCGTCTGAATATGCAAGAGATCTGGTTGAGTTCATGGATGAGTTACATGAACAGTATGAAAACCGGATCTTTTATATTTTTCTGGATCCGTCTGCAAAAGGTCTGGCAGAAGAGGTTAGAAGAGCCACCAGAACCGGACTGGACTGTCAGGTATTCTTGCGGGATGCGGAAAATGATGTGGCTCTTGGAATCAGCCGGGTACAGAAAGCACTGGTATTCGATATTATGTCGATCTCCCCGAAGCAGGAATACGCAGTGCAGGAGTTTGGAACATACGAGTATGATAAGAAATCCATCGAAAAGGGGAAAGAAGTGCCGGTAAAGGAAGCGGATCACTGCATGGATGCCATACGCTATGTGGTTATGGGCGCATGGAGTAAGATCAAACATTGGCTGCCATCGGATATAGTCGAGGATGATGTGAATATAGGTGATATCAGCAGCAGGGAGGTGAGAGAAGAGGATGAATATCTTTAATTATTTTAGGAAAAAGGGGATTGATACGGTGGATGCTTCGTTCTACCGGAAGATCGATGTGTGGATCAGCTGGTATAATTCCAATGTCCGGCAGTTTACGTTCTACAAGGTGTATACCGGACGCGGGACAAGTAAACGATGTCGCAGGAAAAGCATGGGAATGGCAAAGAAGCTGTCGGAAGATATTGCTGATCTGCTGCTGAATGAGAGAGTTATGATCACACTGGAAGACGAAACGACACAGGAATTTGTGCGGAAGGTTCTGGATAACAATCATTTTCTGGTTATGGGAAATGATTACCAGGAACGGAAAGCGTATTCCGGGACCGTGGCATATATCCCTTATCTGTACAATGCGGTTGTGCAGGAGGATGGGACGATATCTGCAGGTGAGATCGGAATTAACTATGTAGATGCCAAGAACATCTATCCGGTCAGTTGGAATAACGGGGAGGTTACGGAGTGCATTTTTACGTTTGTGCATACAGTTCGTCAGAAGAAATATGTGCAGATTCAGTTTCACAGGATTGAGTCAAAAGGAATGTATGTGATTGAAAATAGCGTCCTGGAATGCACGAAAGGCAGTGCGGAAGGACGTGAGCTGACAGAACAGGAATGGAAACAGCTTAAGCCATTTGCAAATCTGGCAGCCAGAACAGAGACGGGATCTATAGAACCACAGTTTGTCATTGACAGACTGAATATCACAAACAATGCGGATGAATGCAATCCAATGGGAATTGCGATTTTTGCAAATGCCATCGATACGCTTAAAAAGCTGGACATGGAGTTTGATTCTTACTGCAATGAGTTTGATCTTGGAAGAAAAAGAATCTTTGTCGCTCCGGAAATGCTGACGAACGAAGATGGATCTCCAACCTTTGATCCGGATGACAGCGTGTTCTATTCACTTCCGGAAGATTATGATAAGAGCCAGAATGGTCTGATCAAGGAAGTGGACATGAGCCTTCGTGTAGAACAGCACAGTAAGGCAATCAATGATGATCTGAATTATCTGTCTCTGAAATGCGGATTCGGTACGGAAAGATACCGGTTTGACGGAGCAGGAGCGAAGACAGCAACCGAGATCATTTCGGAGAACTCAGATATGTACCGTATGCTGAAGAAGCATGAGATAATCTTGGAAGATGTCATAAAGCGGTTGGTCAGAATCATTATCCGGCTCGGTATTGTGACAGGAAATACACTGGACCAGAACACAGATATTGTGATTGACTTTGATGATTCTATCATTGAGGATAAGGGCGCAGAGCGTCAGCAGGACCGTCAGGATGTCAGCATGGGCGTGATGCGGCACGAAGAATACCGTGCAAAATGGTACGGTGAAACAGTGGAACAGGCAAAGAAGAATCTGCCAGAGCAGAATCAGGTGATGGAGTAGGATGCGAAAAGAATACAAAGATCAGGTTACCGATAAGATTGCAGCGCGGTACATAGGTCTGGAAGAACGGATTCTGCAGGACATTGCCCGGCGGATCAAAAAGACCGGCGAGATCACCAGTACAGCTGACTGGCAGATTAACCGTTTACGGATTCTGGGATATTCTTCCGAGGATATCGAAAGAGAGATCAAGAAAACACTGGATGCGTCTTATCCGGAGATGTTTGAGTTGTATGATAAAGTGATCGACTGGGAATACGTCCGGAACAAGGACATTTATGAACAGATCAATGCAGAGTTTATCCCGTATGAAGAGAATAAGCAACTGCAGCAGATCACAGATGCGATCATTCAGCAGAGTCTGGAAGATCTGGAGAATGTAACGAAGTCACTTGGATTTTACCTGGATTATAATGGCAGAAAGGTTTTAACACCGCTGTCACAGGTTTATACCAATTATCTGGACAATGCCTGTTTTGATATTGTGACCGGAGCATTTGACTATGGCAGTGTATTGCGCCGTGTGGTTACGCAGCTGACGAACAGTGGACTTCGGAAGATTGAATACGGATCCGGATATGCAAGCCGAGTAGAAGTGGCTGCCAGAAGAGCGGTCATGACTGGTGTGGCGAATCTTACCGGAGAAATAGCAGACTACAATGCCAAGAAGCTCGGAACAGAGTATTTTGAGGTTGAGTGGCATGCCGGGGCCCGTCCTACTCATGCGGTATGGCAAGGTCAGGTCTGGACAAAAGAACAATTGTACTCAGTCTGTGGACTTGGTACAGTGACAGGACTTCTGGGAGCCAACTGTTATCATACTTATTACCCATTCTTTCCTGGCATTTCACAGCGTAACTGGTCAGATGAATGGCTGGAAGCTCAGAACCGGAAGGAAAGCAAGCCAAAAGAATTCCGGGGCAAAGAGTACACTCTGTACGAGGCAAAGCAGAGACAGCGCCAGATGGAGACAGCAATGCGGGCACAGCGTGAGAAAGTGCAGATGATTCAGGATGGCGGTGCTGATCGGCAGGAAGTTATGCTCCAAAAAGCCAAATATCAGGGACAGCTTGATGAATATGCGGCGTTTTCTCGGAAAATGAGGCTGAAAGAGGAAAGAGAGCGGATTTATATTGATGGACGAGGAAGAATTGCACCGAGTCAGTATGATCTGAAAATGAGAATTTCTATTCCAGACACAGTTGCTAAGAAAGCAGGTTTGAGCAAAGAAATTGAAGCGAAAATCAATGCGGCGATAAAGAAGTTGGATTCGGAATACGTGATTTACTTAGATTCTATTAAAGGCGGAAAACTAAAGAAAAATGATATTTTTGCAACAGGTGCTTACTTGGATGAAAATGGAATGCTGAGACATGGACTTGTTTTGAATTACAAACAAGATTATAGAAAAGTTGAAACTATTATGCCGAGATGGTACAATGATGGTGTAATGGCGGGAAAGAATTTTGAAGATTACATTGCGCATGAAATGGCGCATATAATGCCATTTCAGAACTGCGTATCAGAAGTGGAATATATAGAGTTAAATGAAAAAATAAGAAGGCAGTTCATAGCAGGAATTTCAGGATATGCAGATAGAAGCAAAGACGGTCGAGAGTGCTTAGCGGAGGCGTTTGTTAGGTATAGAAACGGAGAGTGGATTCCAGATGAAGCAAGAAAACTTATCAGAAAATATATCCTTCATTGGCGGAGGGTTTAGAATGACATTGCCAAAGTGTATGCTGTGCAGTAATTTCAATGAAAATAGTGAAGAGATGACTTGTAAAGCATTTCCAGATGGAATACCGGAGGATGTAATTTTTTCTGGTTATGAAGAGGAATGCAAAAACGGAATTAAATTTAAAGAGTTTGAATAGTTGCCACCAGTCGAAATGACCGGTGGTATTTTTGTACTTATTTTTAGGAGGCCGGTAATGAAAAAGAAAGCAGTAGCAGTATTAACGGCTATCAGCATATTGATAGCAGGTTTAACTGGATGCCAGACCGCCACGAAAAGTTATGGTGGGAAGACAACGATAAAGCTTGAGCCAAATCAGAAACTGGAAGAAATTACCTGGAAAGATAATTCTTTATGGTACCTTACAAGACCAATGACTAATGAGGATATTGCTGAAACCCATACATTCCAACAGCAGTCAAATTTTGGAGTCTTTGAAGGAACAGTAACCATCATAGAGTCAAAGGAGTAAAGAATTTATGATAACAATCAAAATAACAGATCGCAGCATCTGCATGAACGGTCATGCCTGCCAGAAGAGTCCAGATGGTATCGATCGTGTCTGTGCTGCGGTATCAGCACTGACCTGCAACCTGATCAATTCCCTGGAAGATCTGACAGGTGACAGAATCCGTGCAGAAACAGCCAGTGGGATGACTGTGATCGAATGGGAAGATCTGTCAGACAGTGGGAAGCTTCTGGTGGATTCATGGTTCCTGGGGATTGCAGTAATTGCTCAGGAATACAATTGCATACAATTTGAGTAAATGAGCATCCAGTGAGGGTGCTTTTTATTATGTCCAAAACATGAAGACAGAAAAAGCTTTGGAAAACACTCATATTTGGAGGTAAGCATGAGAAAAAGAATGTTTTTACAGCTCTTTGAAGACGGCGGCGGAGCTGGCTCTGGTGGACAGGGTGGAAACGCTGGAACAGGTAACGGCAGCCAGGGAAATGCCGGCGGAACAGGAAACCAGGGATCGTACAGTTTTGCGCAGGCGGAAGAGATTGCCAATGCGAGAGCAGACAGAGCTGAAAAAGCGGCGCTTCGTTCCTATTTTCAGCAGCAGGGAATGACAGAGCAGCAGGTGAATCAGGCAATTGCCGATTATAAGGAACAGCAGAAAAAGAATCAGCCGAATGTGACACAGCTGCAGCAGGATCTGGAAAATTCCAGAAATGAAGTTCAGCAGATGAAGAACGAGAAGTTTTTATCCGGAAAAGGTGTCAAGGCGGATGATCTGGACTATGTGACTTACAAGGTTTCCAAAATGGTAGATGATAAAACGACATTTGAAAAGGCAGCAGAGAAGTTTTTAAAGGAGAATCCGAGATTTGCCGGTGGAGGTTCTTACCGGATTGCAGATTCTTCAACAGGTAACGCTTCAAATGGTTCTGGCGGAAACATGAACGTTTCCATCAATGACCGGATCAGAGCTGCCGCGAGAAGATAATGGAGGTAGAGTAAATGCAGAATAGAAGAATGAATTTAAGATTGTTTGACACAGATGCAAACATCATTGACCGTACCGGAGCAGAGTCTCTGATTCCAATTCAGGAATCCAATGAGATCATCCAGGGAACAATCGCACAGTCAGCAGTCCTGTCAAGAGGTCGCAAGCTGGCGAACATGACAAGCAGACAGTACAAAATGCCGGTACTGGATATGCTGCCGATTGCATATTTCGTAAACGGTGATACCGGACAGAAGAAAACTACAAAGCAGGCATGGGACAAGAAGTTCATCACTGCCGAAGAGATTGCGGTTATTGTTCCAATTCCGGAAGCAGTTCTGGATGATTCTGAGTATGATATCTGGGGAGAAGTAAAACCGAGAGTTACAGAAGCATTTGGAAAGGTCATCGACAGCGCAGTGCTGTTCGGTGAAAATAAACCGAACACATGGAGAGAAGATGTGGTTACAACCGCGACAAAAGCGGGAGCAGTCGTAACATTAGGAGCCGCAGACAGTCTGTATGACAAGATCATGGCAGAGGACGGAGTGATCGCACATATTGAAGACTGCGGATACTTTGTAAACGGTCACATGGCGGACATTTCCATGAGGGCGAAACTCAGAGGTCTGAAAAACGCAAATGGAGATCCGCTGTTTAAACAGGATCTGCAGGGAACAACACAGTACGCGTTGGATGGATCACCAATGAACTTCCCGAACAATGGAGCGTTTGATAAGTCAAAGGCGCTTATGATTTCCGGAGATTTCTCACAGCTGGTATATTCCATCAGACAGGATATTACATTCAAGCTGTTTACGGAAGGTGTTGTCCAGAATACAGATGGCACAATCGCATACAACCTGATGCAGAACGATATGGTTGCGCTTCGTGCAGTGATGCGTCTCGGATGGGAGATCCCGAATCCGATCAATTCGCTGAAGACGGACAAGAGCAAGAGATGCCCGTTTGCAATTCTGAAAGCTGGCGAGTAAGGGAAGGTGATAATCCATGCAGATCACGTATGGATACTATGCAGATGAATATGGAGGGAAAACCATTCCGGAACAGGACTTCCGAAAAGCTGAAAAGCAGGCGGAAGCCTATATCCGGCATCTGACCTATGTGAAAGGTGATATCTTTGCCGTGGGAAATGACGTGGTAAAGGATGCTGTTTGTGCTGCAGCAGAGGTTTATTACAAATACAATGCGCAGCAACAGTCAGGAGCCCCGTTGGTGAAGTCCGAAAATAACGATGGCTACAGTGTGACCTATGTCACAGAGCAGACGGATGGAAAGACAGCGGAAGAGATGGTGAAGAAAAAGGCGTATGATGCGGTATACCCTTATCTTCTCCCTACTGGATGGCTGTCAAGAAAGGTAGGGGTGCGGTGTGATCACAAATGCAGATGTGACAGTTTATAACAGAATAAGCGGTGATTCCACACATTACGATACCTGGATCCGAACCGTTTTGCATGGTGTCCACGTCCATGTGGACCATAAGACTGCAGTTACGGATAATGGACTGAAAAGTGCGGAGGTTTACAAAATCCGGATTCCCGCGGATATTCCGGAAGCAGGGCAGTATCTTCCGCCGGATCAGTTCGCCTGCTGTGGCGGTTATGGATACTGGACCATACAGAATGATGATCAGATTGTCCTGGGAGAGTTCCAGATTGAGATTGAAAGGCCTGCAGATCTGAAAGCCGTGTTCCAGAAGCACTGCAAGGTGACAAGCTGGTCGGACAACCGGTTTGGTACGACTCCGCACTGGCGGATCGGAGGCGAGTAAGATGGCAGGAAAGAAAGAATTCCGGATCACAACTCCGAGAGGCAGCGTATTTACAGTGACTGGTAAGAATGGTTCTACCACGGCACGGCTGGAATGGGCTCCGGGATTCGCACAGAAAAAAGCGGAGGGATTTTCAAGGGCGCAGGCATTTGTGGATTCCGAGTGTCTGCGCTACATGAATCCATTGACACCAAGGAGAACCGGGATGTTGATTAAGTCTGGGACGCTTGGTACGGTGGTTGGTTCTGGTTCTATTGAATACCTTGCTCCATATGCCCGCCGGCAGTATTATGAGCATAAAACCAAGGCGAGATGGTTTGAGACAATGAAGGCAAGCCATAAGGATGCGATTAAAAAAGGAGCTGAAAAGATTGCCGGAGAATAAAAGAAAGCCGATTATCGAAAGCATCCGGGAATATGTGAGAACGTATCCCGGAATCGATAACCGGAAGATCAATATTGATTATCTCGGAGACGGAATGGAGTATTCCATTGATCCGATCGGAGCAGATCCTGTCTATAAAAAATATACGGATGGGAGCTGTCTGAAACAGTTCCAGTTTGCTCTTACCAGTAAGGAGGCCTATGACGGTGATGCAAGAACAGGCATTGCCAACAGTGGTTTTTATCAGAACTTTGAAGAGTGGACAGAACAGAATAACTTGAATGATATTGTTCCAGAGCTGGACGGGCACGATGCTATAAAAGTTGAAGTGCTGCAGTCCGGCTATTTGTTTAGTACAGAGGCCGATCTGGGACGGTATCAGATGATTTGCAGATTGATTTATAAGTAAGGAGTGTGAAGAAATGGCAAGTGAAAAAATGTTAGTTGGCAGACATAAGAGAGTGGCTTTTATGGACGCTGATGGATCAGGAAAAACATTTACCAGAATGACGGGATTTACATCGCTGTCGGATGGAAAAAACTCGACAGAGTACAGCCGGCAGTATGTGGATGAGGCGTCTGAAAGAAGTGACGTAGTCGGTTATGCGCCGGCAATCGATTACGAATTTGACCGGTATACCAATGATCCGGTACATGAAAAGATTGCAGCAATTACCGATGATGAGATTCTCGGAACAGAAGCGCAGGTTGATATTGTGGTGGTAGATCTGTTTGAACAGAAGACATCAGAAACAACTTGTACCGCACGAAAGAGAACATGGAGTGTAATTCCGGACACAGAAGGTGACGGCACGGATGCCCTGATTTACAAAGGCAGCTTTAAAGCGGCCGGAGAAATCACAAAGGGTACTGCAACCACCACAGACGGATGGAAGACCTGTACATTCACTGATGGCGGAGAATAAAGAAGAAATGGGAGAGTGAGCCTATGAGCCTTTGGAAATTTGGAGATTTTGAAGCGGACGTGGATTTCACGGATGCGGATTTTTTAGATGCGATCGATGAAGCGAAAGCAGCAATGCATGAAGCGGAGCAGAATGTTCCGGTAGTCGGAAAGAACAGTGATATTATCCGCGCACAGTGTGCTTGCTTTTATGTGTTTTTCGACACCCTTTTTGGTGAGGGTGCAGGGGAGAGAATCCTTTGCGGAAAGAACAGCATCAAGCTGTGTAACGAAGCGGCTGAATCATTGTTAGACTTTGAAACAGCAGAATCAAAGAAACTGGACGATAAATATGATAAGTATATACCAAATCAAAATACAACGCAGCAGTTTCCTAATCCACAGCCACAGCCAAATGGAAACCGTCAGCAGAGAAGAAACTACCAGAAACAGTATGGTAAAGGAAAATATTCCAATACTGGAAGGTAGCAGAGCATGAATATTTTATATGAGCAGTTTCCGGAAGAAGTTAAGGTGAACGGGGAGTACTACCCGATCGTGACAGATTTCCGTGAATGGATCCGTTTTACGGAGCTGGTTGAAGACGACTCGGTTCCGTGGCGGATCAAATGTGGACTTCTGTTGCAGTGGTATCTGGATCAGGTTCCGGAAGATATTGAAGCTGCAATATATGCACTCGGAGATTTCCTGATGTGCAAAAGGATGTACCAGGATGATCTGGAAGATGAAGAGGAAGGGCAGCAGAAAAGTGGGAAGCCGGTATTTTCTTTTTCGGAAGATGCCGGCTGCATTTATGCAGCATTCCGGAAGGCATACGGAATTGACCTGCAGCAGATTGATTATATGCACTGGTGGGAGTTCCGGAGCTTGTTTGACTGGCTGCCGGATGATACCGAGATTAAACAACGGATTATGTATCGTTCGATTGATCCTGGAACAATCCGGGATAAGGACGAACGTAAACGGATTAAGAAGATCCAGAGAGCTGTTGCGCTGAAAAAGAAACAGCGAAAGCTTGATGATTATGAGATTGGAGATATGTTCTCATGATGGAAATTAAAATACCGACACGGCGTGAGTGGTATCCGTGTCCGTACTGCGGTCAGCATCTGCTTGTTTACGCAGATACTGCAGTGTGCAGCGGACTGTATGTAAAATGTCGCAAATGCCGACGGGAGGTGGAGATAAAAATTAAGAATTAAGCACTTGTGAGCCCCTGAGCCGTGCTATCAGAAAGGATGATAGTATGGCAGATGGATATTTGAATTTTGATACCAAAATCAATGAGAGTGGGTTCAATGAAGGCATAAATAAGCTTGGAAGTCTTGGAAAAAGTGGCTTATCTGTAGTCAGCAAGGCAATGACCGGAGCTGTTGCAGCTGTAGGAGCTGGAGCGGCGGCGATTGTAAAGTCTTCTCTTGGTGTAGTCGCCAATATGGAGCAGCAGATCGGTGGTGTAGAGACATTATTTAAAGATAGTGCCAAGACAGTGATCAGAAACGCAAACAATGCGTTCAAAACAGCACAGCTTTCTGCTAATGATTACATGTCAACGGTTACAAGCTTTTCAGCATCATTACTACAGGGCTTAGGCGGAGATACTGCAAAGGCTGCAGAGATAGCAGATATGGCGATCATTGATATGGCAGATAATGCCAATAAGATGGGTACGAATATGCAGGATATCCAGAATGCCTATCAAGGTTTTGCAAAGCAGAATTATACGATGCTGGATAACCTTAAATTAGGTTATGGTGGTACGCAGTCGGAAATGATCCGATTGATCAATGATTCTGGTATCTTAAACGAAAAGATAGAAGATCTGGATAATATAACGTTTGATCAGATGATTCAGGCGATTCACAAAGTCCAGCAAAATCTTGGAATCACAGGGACTTCTGCAAAAGAAGCATCCACAACAATTGAAGGTTCTGTCAATTCTGCAAAAGCCGCCTGGGAGAATTTTGAAGCTGGCGTAATAAGTGCGAATGATTTGGTTGATACATTCTGGACAGCGGCAAAGAACATCTTAAATAATCTTGGCCAAATGATTCCGCGTCTGGGAAAGACCGGAATGGATGTGGTGGAATCTTTATCCGGAAAAATTGGAGATGCAGTTCCGCAACTAAAGGGATTTACGGATAGTGTTGGAAAGTTAGCCGATAAGCTGCAGAATATGAGCACGGATGAGCTCATGAATCTTGGCAAGACTGCAGCAGTGCTTGCAGGAGCTGGACCGGCGATCTCATTATTCGGATCACAGATCGGTAATGTACAGTCAGCCGTATCCGGATTCAGTGGACTTACAACTGGTGTTTTATCTGAACTTGGAAAGCTTCCGAAGGGATTCAAAAGTGCAACAAAATCGGCTGCGAATTTCCGGAAAGATTTTACGGGTAGCCTGAAAGGGCTCGGCAGCGCTGTTACAGGACCGTTTCAGGTACTGACTCCGAAATTGTCAGCTACTGTCGGAAAAATCGACAAGGTCGTTTCCAGTGTTCCGGGAAAAATTGGTGGGGCGGTCGGCAAAATCGGTTCTGCAATCGCATCAAAAATCCCCAGAATTACAAGCGCGTTTTCACTACTTGGAGATACTGCTGGTTATCTGGGAGCATGGGGCGGACAGGTTGGTTCTGCTCTGCAGGGAGTTCTTGGAACAGTAGCCGGCTTTATTCCGTCATTTGTAGGGTTGATGAATTTCGGTGCAGTTGCAGCCGTTGTGGTAGCCGGTCTTGGACTAGTTTACAGTCAGTTTGGTACGCAGATTGACCAGATCCTGCTTCTGGCGCAGACCAAAGGACCGGAGATCATATCTAACTTTGGAGCAGGAATCACAGCAGCACTTCCGGGACTGATTTCATCAGGTGCAACCCTGATCTTGGGATTGATGAATGCGATTACGGCAAATCTACCATCGCTCATTTCCGTAGGCGCAAGCATCATAGCAACTCTGGTAAGCAGCCTGGGCGCACAACTTCCGCAATTAATTCCGGTAGCGGTACAGATGATCCTGACTCTGGTTGAGTCGCTGATCAGTAATCTTCCGCAGTTAATAACTTCCGGATTACAGTTAATGGAAGGCTTGGCACAGGGAATTGCAAACGCGATTCCGCAGGTGGCAGCGAAAGCACCGGTTATCATCGGCAAGCTGGCATCTACGATTATCACGAATTTGCCGAAGATCATACAGACTGGTGTGAAGATTATCACGCAGCTCGCAGTCGGACTGGTTCAGGGAATCCCGGCGTTACTTGGTAAGATTCCATCCATGATCAGCCAGATCAAAAATGCATTTACCAGTGTAAACTGGGGCAGCGTTGGTATGAATATCATCCGGGGAATTGCAAGTGGATTAACAAGTGCGGCAAAAAGCCTGGCAGAAGCAGCTGCAAACGCGGCGGATAATGCACTCAATTGGGTGAAATCAAAACTTGGTATTCATTCGCCATCGAGAGTATTCCGGGACCAGGTTGGTAAGATGATGGCTCTTGGTATGGGAATCGGATTTGAGAAGAATATTCCGGTCGGCTCCATGAATGCCGGAGTACAAAAAGCAGTTCAGAGTCTGCAAAGAAGTGTGCAGCTTACAACATCCGTTAATCCGGATAAAACGGTAGGCGGAATAAAGAATAATCCGATCTTTAAGGATCAAGGATTTGATTACGACAGATTTGAACGTATCCAGAGGAAGATTGCAAAAGAAAATGGCAATAAGCCGGTATTCCTGGATACGAAACGGATAGACAGACCATTACCGAAAGGAGCAGTGCCACAGGTATGATTGTGTATTATGAAAATATGAATGGCGAAAAGCTGAATCTTTTGAAAGCTCCTTTTCGTACAACGAAGACTGACTGGTTCGATGCGGACTGGTCAGAGTCTTCGGACGGATATGAAAAAACAGTGACGATTGATGTGTTTGGAAAGCGGGAAGAATTTCAGGCGAATATGGAGCAGCTATACCGGATCATTGCAGTTGATGCAGAAAATGATACCTACGGGAAGCTGTACGTGAATGGTGCGTATTTAAGATGCAAGGTATTGAAGTCGGTAAAAGAAGGATGGAAGGGGTATGTGTATTCGGAAGTGGAGATCACCTTCCAGGCTCCGGAGCTTGTATGGGTAGTAGAAGCGACAAGGCAGTTTTTTCCACAATTGGAAGAAACGGCAGCATCCGGAATCGACTTTCAGTATGACTATCCGTTTGATTTTGCCGGAGAAAAAAGAGGAATCGCAGCATGGAATGTTGATCACATTATTCCAAGCGAGTACCGGATGATCGTTTACGGACCATGTGTAAATCCGAAGATTCTGATCAACGATTATCCTTATGAGTTTTTCGTAACGCTTGAAAGCAGGGAATATCTGATCATAGATAGCCAGAGAAGAACGATCCGAAGGTATTTGACGAATGGAACGGTACAAAATTTATTTAATCAGAGAGCGCAAAAACAAACTGTTTTCAAGAGAATACCATCCGGGCTTTTAAATATTAACTGGTCCGGGGATTATGGATTTGACCTGACTTTATTTTTGAACAGGAGGGAGCCGCCGTGGTAAAGGACATAATTCTTGCAGATAGTGATGGAAGAGAACTGGGAGCGATTTTGGACTCAAATATCACAGTGGATACGAATGGCGAGTACGAATTTTCTGTACAGATTGCAAGGTCGAACTGGTATCCGGAGTTGACCTTTTCAAGCTATGTGTATATTACGGAGACGGAATATGGAGGCATTATCGGAGAGGTGCTGACAGATACAACGCTGGATTATGTGGAGCTGAAGGGAATCACATGGCGGGGAAGACTGCAGTATAAGGTGATCGAGCCGCCTGCCGGATCGGATTATAAAACAGTATCCGGAGAACTGAATCAGGTAATGAAAACACTGATCGAGCCGGAGTTTGATGGATTATTCAGAGTTTCATCAGAAGACACGGGTATATCTGTAAAGAATTTTCAATTTGACCGGTACTGCACATTACTGGAAGGTCTTACCAAAATGCTGAAAAGTGTTGGATACCGCCTGCAGATCCGGTTGATCAAAGAACAGGATGAACCATGTTATATTCTGGTTGAAGCAGTTCCGATTACTGATTATTCTGCGCAGATTGAATTGTCACAGGACAGTCGACTGAATTTCACGATGGATGATAAACAAAATGGCGTAAATCATCTGGTCGTAACTGGAAAAGGGGAAATGCAGGAGAGGAACGTATTCCATCTGTATGTGCAGAAAGATGGAAGCATTGGAAAGACGCAGTATTACAAAGGACTGAATGAGATCTCAGCAGTATACGAAAATACGAGCACAGAAACAGCAGAGCTGGAGAAAACGTCCGCGGAACAATTGCAGAAGCTGATGAATAAAAAGACATTTCAGATGGATGTTGCAAAGCTTGGAATCGAGGTTGGGATTGGAGATATTGTCGGTGGCCGGGATTACCTGACCGGGATGTATATGTCAAAACCAATCGAAAATATCATTTACGAGATTACGAATGATGTGGAATCAATTACTTATAAACTGGAAGGAGAAGATGAAGAATGAAAATTGTATCTGGAAGAACCGGATCGCCACATGTGACTTCGCAGCAGTTCCGGCAGATGCTGGAGGGGATTATCGGGCAGGGGAGTTATATTATAACAAGCGGAGAGAATCTGAAGCCGGAACTTAGCAGTAATAATCTGCTGAAAATCCGAAGTGGGATGATGGCGCATCACGGCTGTATATCTTGCGTGGATATTGGTACTTATGATGAGGTTACACTGACAAATGGTAGTCAGGGAATGAAAAGGATTGATCTTATTGTAAATCGGTATACCAGAAATGCAGAGACAGAGGTTGAAAACTGCAGTTGGAAGGTAATCCAGGGAAAACCGGTTGCAAGTAATCCGGCAGTGCCGGCATACACTTCGGGAAATTTGCAGAATGGAGATCTTGTGGATGAATGCCCGGCTTTTGAAGTGCATTATGATGGAATCAATGTTACAGAAGTGAAGAGTTTGTTGAGTGTGACGGATGGACTTTCTGGATTAAGTAGCAATCTGATTTCAATCGTAGAACGTGGAACCAAAAATAACTACAATTACACAAAATATTCCAACGGCGACATGGTTATGTGGAGTAAATATACTTGGAATACCAATCTTGCAACCATTTGGTATAACTGGTATTTTGCTTCTAGTGTTGCGGCTGGTTTTCCAGTAGCATTCAAGGAAGCGCCTTTAATTATAGTATCTCCGGCAAGGACTAACGAACTGTATGGTCTTGGAGTTACCGAAGTGACTACAACCGGGTACAAGCTTACAGCATACAGTCCAAAGCAAGGAATGTGTAATGTCTGTGCGGATATGCTTATAATCGGAAAATGGAAATAATTCTAATATGTTCCGATTGCAATATAGTCCATATAAAAAGCTTTATTTGTATATGCTGCAAAATATCCTAATCGAAGTTGGTGGATTCCATTCAAGGTTGTGGTTTTTCCAAGGATCATAACCCAATCGTCACTATTTTGAGTTATTGTACAACTTCCTAAAATTTTAAACGGTTTTGGAAATGTTGATTGTTCTATTTTGGTACTTACACCCGTATATCCAGTGCCATTTTGTTGCAATGAGGCATATACGCGAATTGTTCCGGCACATATTTGAATCCTATTTTTAGGAAATCGTATACAAATGCTTTTTGTGGATGGATCTATATAAGTTTCATATAATTTGCTACTTAATTCAGTACGCCAGTTGATATACTGAAAGCAAAAAGGAGCAATGTATGGAAGCGAAAATAATGGATGTATTGCGAAGAATGCAACCGGTTTTAGATGAAATGCAATTACGTGAGCTGAAAGAAGTGCTGCAGATGACATTTACCGGATGCAGAGTAATCCAGGAAACGGACCTGCAGGTTGTAGACAGGAGCTGGGAAGTGGATCTGGAAGAGTTTCTGATGAGTAAAGCACTGGAAGGAAAAGCATCAAAGACAGTGAAGCAATATCGGTATGAATTAGTTCGGTTACTGACCTATATCAATAAGCCAGTGAAGAATATAGATTCAGGAGATATCTCTGGATTCATGCGGACTTATAAAATGATCCGCAAGGTAGCAAACCAGACACTAAAGAATGTCCGGGCAGTGTATAGCAGCTTCTTCGGATGGCTGCGAGATCGTGACCGGATTCGGAGAAATCCGATGGTGCTGGTGGAATCTATAAAAGTAGAAAAGAAGATCCGGAAACCATATACTGATGAAGAACGGGAGCGGATGCTGCGTAAATGCAGCAGTCTTCGGGATAAAGCGTTACTAGAATTTCTATATAGCACAGCGGTCAGAGTATCGGAGCTTTCAGAGATTAACAGGGAAGATATCCGATATGCGAATAAAGAGCTGATTGTATATGGAAAAGGAGCGAAAGAAAGGACGGTGTACATCAATGAACGAACCAACATGTACCTGAAAGAATATCTGGAAAGCAGAAAAGACAATGATCCGGCGCTATTTGTCGGAAGCAAGAAACCGAATAGCCGGCTGACGAAAACAGGAATTGAGGATATCATCCGGCGGATTGGAGAGAAGGCGGGCGTAGAAAATGCGCATCCGCATCGATTCCGGAGGACGGCTCTGACAAATGCATTAAACCGCGGAATGCCTCTGCAGGAGGCTATGATATTTGCGGGACACGTAAAGTCAGAGACAACCATGCGATATTGTACAGTGAATCAGGAAGGTGTACGGTATCATCACTTTAAATATTTAAGTGCATAAGTAAATAAACTTATTTATTTACACTCGGCATTGGTCGGGTGTTTTTGTTATGCGCTTTTATATATGTAACTTTATCAACTAGTCAAAGGAGGGATTCTGAACTAAGTAGCAATTTAAAAAGTATAAGTGCAGATTCTGGTTGGCAATATATGACCGCCAGCAATCTTTCAGAAAAGCTAAAATTTCGGAAAGTAGGTCATACCGTATATGTAGCCGGATCATTAAGATTTTCAGATAATGGAAAATTTGCAAACGATCAGGCTCTCGGCAGTGTCCCGTCAGGAATGACACCAAATGGTTATGGCGATTTCGAGTGTCTTATTCCGATAGCTATGCATAATGGTGGACCTGCTGGAACACAAGCACGTATATACATAAAAAATGGTGGAGTATATATCATCGGTACAGATAGTGCCTCATTCGCAATGGTTGCGACAACGGCTTATTTTAGCTAATTAGCTAACTGGTATAAAAATAGCTCTTGTCGTAAAAAGAGTCCATGTGCCTCCATTTTTGTACGAAGTAATATGAAGCTTATCGCCTTTGCTACATTTTCCTGCAAAAGTAGAAACTAATTTGTAATAGTTTCCGTTATTTCCCATATTTACATTGTTTAATGCACAAGCGATTTCCTGTTTATAGCTTTCACTGCTGATATTGGAGGAAACTACAACGATGAAAGCATATGTAACGCCAGCTTTCAAAAAGCTATTGGTATCCAAATTTGCTGTTCCTTGCGCCGTTGAATCAATGAATATTGGTTTCCTGTTCTCTAAAACAGTGTTAGTTTTGGTTAAATTGCTATTTAGTTCAGAATCCCTTTAAAAAGAAGAAAGGGGCAAACAGAAAAATGAAAATCACATTCAATGATGGTCAGGAACTGCAGATCCAGCAGGTCACTGAGCAGACGGATGGCGCACTTCTGATCAAGACCATTTCAGCACACGAGGATCAGCTGAAGACTTTATTCTCTGATCAGACAACAACTAAGAGAATGTCTGTGAGCGAACGGGATGCAGATACCGTTGTGTATGAAAACTACACAAAGCTCGATGCAATCGTGAAGTACACGGCCGGCATTCTTGGTGTGCTGATGTACCGGGAAGGAGAAGATCCGGACAGCCGGATGGCAGCTCTGGAGGCACGACTTAAAGAAGCAGAAGAGAAAAATACGAACCTGCAGTCAAGAGTCGAAAAAGCGGAGGAGAAAAATGAAATGCTCGAAGGATGCATTTTGGAAATGTCTGAAACGGTATATCAGTAAAACGATAATTGTATTAACCATTTTATTCATATTATTACAAATTTCAGGAGGAAAAGAAATGATGGCAATGTTATGGGCACAGCAGATTATGTTAGGAAAGAAAACTTATTCACAGGTACCGAGACTTTTAAAGGACAAGGTAAAAGAGGTCCTGATTGATTCCGGAGCAGAAGATCTGGTAACAGAAGACAAGCAGTAGAGGTGAAGCGTAGATGGCAGTAAAAACAGCTCAATATATATTTAATGGTCAGGCATACAATCTGACCTATAATTCGACCTCCGGGAAATGGGAAGCTACGGTTACAGCTCCAAGTAAGTCGAGCTACAATCAGCCGGATCATGTTCTTGGCGGAACAGTAAAGGCTACAGATGAGGCCGGCAATACTACCACGGTAGATCAGAGTCATGCTACTCTCGGCGCATCACTTAAACTCCGTGTAAAAGAAAAGACAGCACCGACTATCACGATCACGTCTCCGTCTGCAGGAGCTTATATCACAAATACAACTCCGACTATCGAATTCCAGGTAAAAGATACAGACTCCGGAGTAAATGCAGGAACAATCGCAGTCACAGTTGATGGTACAGTCGTATCGACGGTAATAAAGACTGCTATTGACGGTGGATATAAGTGCACATGCACATCACCGACGTTAAAAGATGGATCGCATACGATTTCGGTCAATGCATCCGACAATGATGGTAATGCAGCTGCAGCTAAGACAGCAACATTTACAGTTGATACAGTGCCTCCGACACTGCAGATCACGGCTCCATCAAATGGCCTTATAACCAACAAGAAGACGGTAACGGTAAGTGGTAAAACAGATGACGTATCATCTAAGCCAGTTACAGTAACGGTAAATGGAGCAACTGTAACGGTCGGAACAGACGGAACATTTACTAAGGACGTGACTCTTGCTGAGGGTGCAAATACCATCACAATCGTAGCTAAAGACAAAGCCGGAAAGACTACTACAGTCACACGTAAGGTTACTGTCGATACGTCAGCTCCGGTGATTAAGTCAGTGACTCTTACTCCGAATCCAGTAGACTGCGGAAAGACATTCATTATTGCAGTCGAGATTACCGACTAGGCGGTGCGCCTATGGTAGTAAAGGTAAGCGGTAAGATAGATGGAAAAGAAGTAATATTCGAAAGAGCTGAAGGGGACCGGTGGAATGCCACGGTCCCTTATGATTTAGATGGAATGTATGTGGTGGAGCTGACGGCAGAAAATGATGCAGGCAATATTGCATACTGCACGAAGATGCTGTTGATTGTTGATCCGGCTACTCTATGCGTAAGACTTGTTCCACTTGATTATATGGTGGAAATTGTTCCGGAAGACTGTAAGGTTACAGTTATTCCGGAAGACTATGCTGTAGAGGCAGTTCCGGAGCAGTATCAAGTTATCGCAGAGCCAGATCCGCTTTTTGTGGAGGTAATTTATCCGATACATGGAAGGGGGTGTTGTTGTGAACAAAATTAGATTTATCCTGGGCGAAGACAAGCACGTTAAGCTATTGGTGCGAAGTCCTAACGATGAGCCATTTACGATTCTGACAGCATCTTATGAGCTGGCACGTTACACAGACATCGTGGTGCAAGGAGAGTGCGATATCAATGAGCATTATCTTGACTGCAAGATTGCTCCGAAAGAAAAAGGAACACATATATTGGAAGTGACTTATACGGTTGCGGATTCGATCAGGAAAGCAAGGATAGAAGTTGAGGTGGTTTAATGCTTAAAATTACAGATGTGAAATTAAGCAAAAATACGGTTGCGACCGGGGAAAAATTTACGATTTCTGTACAGATCCAGGAAACGGTTGATTATCCGTATGACTATCCATACGATTATCCGATATCTTATACCGGAACAGCAAAGCCGGTAAAATCATAAAGAAAGAATGAGGAATATGAAAGTGGAACAGGCAAACTATATCAAAGCAATTTTTACAGCAGTATTTGCTTTCCTGTCAGCGCTTCTTGGAGTGCTTGCAGTGCCGGTGATCCTGCTGGTGGCATGTAATCTGATTGATTATGCTACCGGACTTATGGCAAGCAAATACAGAGCACAGGATATCAATTCCTATAAAAGTATCAGAGGAATCTTCAAAAAGGTATCTATGTGGCTGCTGGTTGTTGTAGGAGCAATAATAGATGAAATGCTTCTATATGCATCAACTTCAATTGGTTGGAAGTCACCGGTTACATTTCTGGTGGCGTGTGTCGTGGCAATGTGGCTGATCTGCAATGAGATTATCAGTATTTTAGAAAATATTCAGGACATGGGAGTGAATATCCCGGCATTTATGCAGCCGCTTGTGAAACACATCCGATCGCAGGTGGAAGATCAGGTGAAAGTAGATAATGATTCAGAGGGCGAATAGTCGCCCTCTTTTTGAAAGGAGAAACATTATGGCAATGAATGGAATTGATATTGCAAGTTATCAGGCAGGAATTGACCTCAGTGTGGTCCCGTGCGATTTTGTGATCGTAAAGGCAACAGAGGGAACAGGCTACGTGAACCCGGATTTCGCAAGAGCTTACGCACAGGCTAAGAACGCCGGAAAGTGTCTCGGTATCTACCATTATGCGAATGGTGGAGATTACCAGAAAGAAGCAGATTACTTCCTTGATAGAATCGGAAAACGTGTAGGCGAATCAATTCTCTGTCTTGACTGGGAGGGGAAGAGCAACCCGGCATTCGGTAGCTCGGATTTTGCATGGTGCAAGAGCTGGCTTGACTATGTATACCAGAAAACAGGCGTGCGTCCGCTCCTGTACTGTTCGCAGTCTGTAGCCTATAGATTTTCTAATATTGGCAATTACGGGCTCTGGATTGCACAGTACGCAGACATGAACGCCACAGGCTATCAGGATAAGCCGTGGAATGAGGGAGCTTATACTTGTGTTATCCGGCAGTATAGCTCTTGTGGTAGATTGAATGGATGGGGCGGTAATCTCGATCTGGATAAATTCTACGGCGACAAGGACGCATGGAACAAATACGCCGGAAAAGGAAACACAACCAAACCGGCAGAAACACCGAAACAGACAGTGAATACTCCGAGCGGATCCACGCTCGATCTGGTTGTTGGAGTCATGCAGGGCAAGTACGGTGATGGTGACAACCGCAAGAACGCCCTCGGAACACGGTATACGGAAGTGCAGAGCTTCATCGACCATATCTATTCTGCATCCGTAGATACACTGGTGAACGAAGTGAAAGCTGGTAAATATGGTAACGGTGACACAAGAAAGGTTGTTCTCGGTAGTCGTTACACAGAAGTCCAGAACAAGATCAACGCTGCGTTTGCCAGAAAATCAAATGAGCAGATCGCACAGGAAGTTCTTGCCGGTAAATGGGGCAACGGAAATGACAGAAAGAATCGTCTTTCAGCTGCCGGATATGACTACAATACGATTCAGAATATCGTGAACGGTAAGTCAGGTGCTTCATCCGCACAGTATTACACTGTCCAGTCTGGAGATACGCTTTCCGGTATTGCAGCTAAATACGGCACGTCCTACCAGAAGGTTGCGCAGTTGAATGGAATCAGCAATCCGAATGTGATCTATGTAGGACAGAAGTTACGAGTAAAATAATAAATATTGTCTTGTACTAACTAAACTACCCCAAAACCAGTAACAAGAGTCAAATTAATTCCTTCATCCGCAAAATACCCATTTTCAATCGCAACGTATTGCGGGGCATAGAAGATAGAATGGGCGACTTCGTTCAGTGTCACAGAGACAGGAGAAGAATTGGTGCCATGATTGGCTTGGGAAGTGACGGTTTCAGCTTTAGGATTCGTAGCATTATTATCGGCAGGTGCAGAGCTGCAGGCTGATAAAAGGCCGACAGTTATAGCAGAAACAAAAAGTAAGGATATAAAATTTTTTTTCATAAGTCCTCCTGGGTGGTATAACATTCTCATTTAAGATATGCAAAAAATGTGAAATTGGTGTTTTTATTTGATAGCCAATCGCTCTCCGCTGAAGATTTTGAAACTCCAGAACAACATGCAACTAAAAGTCCCTTATTTTATCATATAATTTATCCGAGTAATATGGCAGATAAATAATAGCAAAAGTATAAGCCATATGTTTTGCTTCGGCTAAGTCATTTGTCCTTTTTTCACCATAATATTTGCTCATAAGTGGCTGACTTCCATCACCTACGCCCTGCAATATCAGGTTGATGATCACCAGTGAAATATTAGGAGTCAGAGCAAGTTCGAAAGGAGCGAGTCCTGCCTTAAAAATTGATTTGCATAGAGAACCGAATTCACCAGCATTTGCACAAATTTCCAGTTTCTTTTTTACCACAAAATGCACAAGAACCGAAAACGGTTTGTTGATTAATTTGTCCTAAGAGAGTAAACTGAAACATAAGACATTTGGGGTGTGTGTATCTGAGAAAAACTGGAAAAAGATAAAATAATGGAGGTGCGGTTATGGGATTCTGGATTTTTATGCTTATAATGGATTTACTGATTCCGTTTACAATGATCGGCTTCGGAAAAATGTTTTTGAAAAAAGCACCGGATCAGATCAATTATGTGTTTGGTTACAGAACATCAATGTCAATGAAGAATCAGGACACCTGGGTATTTGCACATCATTATTGCGGAAAGATCTGGTATATCTGTGGACTTATTCTTTTGGTGGTATCTTTAATTGTGTTACTTCTGGTTATTGGGAAGTCTAAAGATGCCATAGGAAATGTCGGGGGAATTCTGTGTGTATTTCAGATGATTCCACTGGTGGGCTCGATCATACCGACGGAGATTGCACTCAGGAAAAATTTTGATAAATATGGAAATAAAAGATAAATCAGGAGGATGCCATGAAAATAGCAGTATTTTTCCCAGGCATTGGTTATCATTGTGATAAGCCACTTTTGTACTATGCAAGAAAACTGGTTCAGGAATATGGATATGAAAAGATAGTCATGCAGGAGTATTCCTATAATGGTAAAAATATACGCGGCGATAAAAAGAAAA
>ERZ773245.971-NODE-971-length-24518-cov-3.809018_pt1 | contig 24518 bp, 15 predicted proteins | sample MGYA00580988_ERZ773245 | MGnify/ENA primary metagenome ERZ773245 (study PRJEB29015, sample SAMEA2737792) | human gut metagenome | biome: human gut; feature: human-associated habitat; material: faeces | place: China | collected 2012 ... | reverse complement strand
GAATGAAATATTTCAATGCTCCCAGACCCACAATACGGGCAATATCATCAGCTTCTTCCTGTGTCAAACCATCCAGTTTGCCTAGTTCTTGTGAAGTTTCTTTAGCAGTGGCAATCATTTCCTCCATCAAGTCGTCAGCATCAACTACCGTACCCTCACGGGATTTCATCTTACCTTCCGGCAGTTCCACCATTCCGTAAGAGAAGTGTACCAGACTCTTACCCCATTCGAAACCAAGTTTATCGAGCAAGATAGAAAGCACCTGGAAGTGATAGTTCTGTTCGTTACCTACTACATAAATCATCTTATTAATCGGGTAATCGGCAAAACGAAGTTTAGCCGTACCGATATCCTGAGTCATGTAGACAGAAGTACCGTCACCACGGAGAAGGAGCTTATGATCCAGTCCTTCGGCAGTCAGGTCGGCCCATACGGAACCGTCTTCTTTCTTGTAGAAGAAACCTTTTTCCAGACCTTCCATTACCTTTTCTTTTCCTTCGAGGTAAGTATTGGATTCATAATAGATCTTGTCAAAGCCAACCCCCATCTTCTTGTAGGTTTCGTCGAATCCTGCATATACCCAGTTGTTCATCATTTCCCACAATCCGCGTACTTCCGGGTCACCGGCTTCCCATTTCACCAACATCTCACGGGCTTCCTGCATCAACGGAGATTCCGCTTCGGCTTTCGCCTTCGCTTCTTCATCGTTCATCCCCTGAGCTGTAAATTGAGCCATCAGTTCCTTCACTTCGGCTTTATAATGCTTATCGAAAGATACATAATAGTCACCCACCAGATGATCGCCCTTCTTGCCCGAAGTCTCAGGTGTTTCACCGTTTCCGTATTTCTTCCATGCCAACATGGATTTACAGATATGGATACCACGGTCGTTTACGATATTAGTCTTTACTACCTTGTTGCCGTTGGCAGCCACAATGTTAGCCAATGCGTTACCTAAAAGGTTATTGCGCACATGTCCCAAGTGAAGCGGTTTGTTTGTATTCGGAGAAGAATACTCGATCATTACCAACGGAGAAGTTTCGGTAGCTTTTACCAGACCATATTGCTCGTCAGCCTGAATCTCATTGAGCAGTTCAATCCAGGTAGCCGACGCAATAGTCAGGTTCAAGAACCCTTTTATCACATTAAAAGCAGCTACAGCCGGTTCGTTGGCTTTCAGATACTCACCGATTTCCTGGGCTGTCTGCTCCGGTCCTTTTCTTGACATTTTCAGGAAAGGGAACACGACCAAAGTCAGATGTCCTTCAAATTCTTTCTTCGTTTTTTGCAACTGCACCATCTTTTCAGGGACTTCCTGACCGTAGAGTGCTTTGAGTCCGTTGATGACGGACGCTACAAGTTTATCTTCTATCTTCATAATCAAGTTGTTTCTTGCGCGCAAAGATACAAAAAAAGGAGACGCATCAGCGTCTCCTCTCTTAATTTCTTTTCAACTATAAATGCTTATTTTATAGCATCTGCCAGCTCAGCACCTGGCTTGAATTTAGCAACTTTCTTTGCGGGAATAATAATCGCTTTCTTTGTAGAAGGATTGATACCTGATCTTTCGGCTCTTTCAGCTACAGAAAATGTACCGAAACCAACCAAAGAGATTTTGTCACCAGCTGACAAAGCTTTTGTAACCGAAGAAAAGAAAGCTTCAAGTGCTTTCTTAGAATCCACTTTACTTAAACCGGATTCTGCTGCCATTGCATTAATAAGTTCAGCCTTATTCATAATACGTAAATGATTAATTAATATATGTTACACAAAAGATATCCTTAAAATCCTCACAAATATAGAGTAACAAAACAACATATCAAATAAAAACATCAAAAAAACACATCAAATTGTTGAAAAAGAACTAATAGTAGATTATTTTTCTGCTGTAGAACAGAATTTATTCGTATTTTTGCGTCTATTATCATGTGTAAAGGAGCTAATGCACACATTATCACATTAATTACATTAACAAATTAGAAGAATGCCAACTGTAACAAAAAACCTGATAATTATCAATGTCCTCCTATTCCTCGGTCAACTTGTAGCGCAAAGCTACGGGATTAACTTATCCGATTATCTGGGTCTCCACTTTTTCCTCGCCGACAACTTCAATCCGGCACAGCTATTCACTTATATGTTTATGCACGGAGGATTCAGCCACATCTTTTTCAATATGTTCGCAGTATGGATGTTCGGCCGGATTCTTGAACAAGTATGGGGACCGAAACGTTTTTTATTCTATTATATCCTCTGCGGCGTGGGCGCAGGCCTACTTCAGGAGGTGGTGCAATACATACAGTACGTGACCGAACTGTCGCAATATACCAGTGTAAACATCGGTACGGGCATTATCCCCATGAGTGAATACCTGAACATGATGACCACAGTGGGAGCTTCGGGATCCGTATATGCCATCTTGCTGGCTTTCGGAATGTTGTTCCCCAACCAGCAGTTGTTCATCTTCCCGCTGCCCTTCCCCATCAAGGCAAAGTTCTTCGTCATCGGATATGCCCTGATAGAGTTGTACGCAGGCTTTGCCAACAATCCGGGTGATAACGTGGCACACTTTGCACACCTCGGAGGAATGATATTCGGATTTATCCTGATCATGTACTGGAGAAAAAAGAACAGAAACAATGGGACATATTATAACTGACCTGAAAGAAGCGTTTCGCAGAGGAAACGTCTATATCCAACTGATATTCATCAACGTCGGTGTATTCGTTGTTACGACGCTGATCGGTATCCTGTTGCAGTTGTTCAACCGGAGCGCGGCAGGAATCTTTGAATTATTAGCTTTGCCGGCATCCTTCACACGGTTTGTGTGGCAACCATGGTCCATCTTTACTTATATGTTTATGCATGCAGGATTCCTGCACATCCTGTTCAACATGCTCTGGCTTTATTGGTTCGGTTCGCTGTTCCTGTATTTCTTCTCGGGCAAACACCTGAGAGGCCTTTATATTGTAGGCGGAATCTGTGGTGGGCTGCTGTATATGATCTCTTATAATATCTTTCCGTATTTTCGCCCAATGACCGCCTACTCCACCATGGTAGGCGCATCGGCTTCGGTGCTGGCCATCGTAGTGGCAACCGCCTATCGGGAGCCCAATTATCCTGTACGCCTTCTCTTTTTCGGTAATGTGCGTCTGAAGTATCTGGCCCTGATCGTTGTGCTGACCGATTTGTTTTTTATCACCTCAAGCAATGCAGGCGGGCACATCGCCCACCTGGGCGGGGCACTGGCAGGACTCTGGTTTGCGGCCAGCCTGAACAAAGGGAAAGACATCACTTCATGGGTTAACAAAGCGCTCGACGCAATCGCCGCCCTGTTCAGCGCCAAAACCTGGAAACGGAAACCCAAAATGAAGGTGCATTACGGAAACAATACCCGTCAGAACGATTACGACTACAATGCCCGTAAAAAGGCACAGTCGGACGAGATAGACCGCATTCTCGACAAACTGAAGAAATCAGGTTACGAGAGCCTGACTACGGAAGAAAAAAAGAGCTTGTTCGACGCAAGCAAAAGATAACGCATGAAGCATATAGGCAGATTAGCCCTATTCCTGTTCCTGGCCGTCAATGCATTCTTCATCGGAATGTTGCTGCTGACAGCTTACAGTCCGTACATCAACCCTGAAGTACACCCGGTGCAGTCGTGTCTGGGACTGACATTTCCCATCTTTCTCGTCATCAATTTCTGCTTTCTGGTCTTTTGGCTTATCGTGCGCTACCGTCTCGCGTTGGTACCTCTTTTAGGATTCTTGCTTTGTTATCCGCAGATCAGGACGTATATGCCCTTCAACATGGGACCGTCCGGACAGCCGGAGAACAGCATTAAACTCCTTTCGTACAACATCATGTCCTTCGGCAACATGAAGAAAGAGAATGGACAGAACCCTATTCTGAACTATATAAAGAACAGCAAAGCCGACATTGTCTGCATGCAGGAGTATGCGGGTTCCGAAACAGCCAAGATACACCTCAACAATAAGGAGATCAGACAAGCCTTAAAAGACTACCCGTATCGTCACATCAAACAGGTGGGAAAGACGGGAGCTGGCAGCCAGATAGCCTGTTACTCTAAGTTCCCCATTCTTTCCGCCCGTATGCTCGACTATCAGAGCAACTACAACGGCAGCATGGTTTACGATATAAAAATAGGAAAAGACACCGTTTTGCTGATAAACAATCATCTTGAATCGAACAAGCTTACCCGCGAAGATAAAGTAGTATACGAAGACATGCTGAAAGACCCGAAAGCAGGAAAAGTGAAAAGCGGTATCCGGCAACTCGTCAATAAACTGGCTGAAGCTTCGGCTATCCGCTCGGCACAGGCACGCGCCATTGCTCAGGAAATAGCCCGTTCGCCCTACCCCTCGGTCATCGTTTGCGGCGACTTTAACGACTCTCCCATATCGTATGCCCACCGAGTTATTTCGCAAGATCTGGATGACGCATTCACCGAATCGGGACGGGGACTGGGTATCTCGTACAACCAGAATAAATTCTACTTCCGGATCGACAATATCCTGATCAGCAAGAATCTGAAAGCATCGGGATGTACGGTAGACAATTCGATCAAAGACTCAGACCATTACCCCATCTGGTGCTACATCACGCTCCCCGATTAATCGTAGGAAACAGTTCGTTCCTACAGCATCCACACAGCCCCGTACGCGTCAGTACTGCCTTTGGGACACAACAAGCGGAATGTACGCTTTTGTTTCCCGCCAATCCGATTCAGTAACAAAAAGACAGTAAAAAGCGCTATTCGCTAACCATACCCGGTGAAAAAAGTCTCAAACCAGGAGCCGGACAGAAGAAAAAACGGTGAATTGGAACCGGAAAGCCGGGGTTTACATCGACATGAGCCGGGGTTTAGAGCAAAAAGACCCTTTCTTTTCGGGAAAAGAAGTAAGCATTTACCCCAAAAGAAGTAAGCATTTTCGGAAAATGCTTACTTCTTTTCCCCCATATCTCTATATGTTATTCAAATTACATCTATTGTCCCGAAAAATAACACTTATCCGGACCTTATAATCTTCTAACAGCCTTCTCTCAACAGTCCTTATCGGAACATCAAAAAGACAGATTATCCTCCCCGGAAGACGTATCGGGAACATTTACGTCCACACAGCTTTCTTTCTGAAAGAAAATGAAAGATAAAACCGAAAATGCGATAAACTCCGGAACGAAATAGAGCCGTTTTTCCGGGAGAACCTGTGCCAAGAGCCGAAAAAATGAAATCTGAGAGCCTTCATTTGACATATTGCCAAAATGACAAACGATACTTCCACCAATATCCGCCAAAGCGTCTCAAAAATCCCCTTCACATTCAAATATTTGCCTCCTAATTACTTCTGAATGTGAAAAAAAAACTATATTTGCAGCCTTGTATGCGACAGAAATCAATTAAAATGTAATCATAATAAATTAAAAGTAAAATGCAAAACAAAGGATTTGTAAAGGTTTTTGCGGTATTACTCACGCTGGTATGCGTGTTCTACCTCTCTTTCTCCTTCGTGACTCGCCATTATACCAATAAGGCAAAAGAGTTTGCGAAAGGCGATGTGAAAGTAGAGCAGGACTACCTCGACTCTCTCTCCAACGAGAAAGTATGGTTGGGTAACTATACGCTGAAACAGTGTCGTGAAATGGAAATCAGTTTAGGTCTGGACCTTAAGGGAGGTATGAACGTTATCCTCGAAGTGTCTGTACCCGATGTTATCAAAGCATTGGCTGACAACAAGCCCGACGAAGCTTTCAACAAAGCACTGGCCGAAGCTGCCAAACAAGCTACTACCAGTCAGGACGACGTGATCACGCTTTTTATTAAAGAGTATCACAAGACTGCCCCAGGTGCCAAGCTTTCTGAACTCTTCGCAACACAACAGCTCAAAGACAAAGTAAACCAGAAATCATCTGACGCCGAAGTTGAGAAGGTGTTGAGAGAAGAAGTAAAAGCTGCCGTAACCAACTCCTACAACGTGCTTCGTACACGTATCGACCGCTTTGGTGTGGTTCAGCCCAACATCCAGAGCCTCGAGGACAAAATGGGACGTATCATGGTGGAACTTCCGGGTATCAAAGAACCCGAACGTGTAAGAAAGTTGCTCCAGGGATCGGCTAACCTTGAATTCTGGGAAACATACAACGCCAAAGAAGTAGCTCCTTACTTGCAGGCTGCCGACTCTAAACTCCGCGCAGTCCTGGCACACGAAACTACTGCCAACGATACTGTTGCCGCAGTAGATTCGACAGCTACAGCCGTAGCGGAAGCTACAACCGATCAGGCAATCAGCGCCGCCGACAGCCTTGCTGCCGCACTGAAAGGCGGAGAAAAGAAACAGCAGGCTTCTTCTGCCGATCTGGAACAATTGAAAAAAGAACATCCGCTACTGGCCATCCTGAGTGTAAACCCCAACGGAGGTCCCGTAGTAGGTTATGCCAACTACAAAGATACAGCTACTGTCAATTCATACCTCGCTATGAAGGAAATAGCTGCCGAACTGCCGAAAGATCTCCGTTTAAAATGGGGTGTTTCTCCGTTCGAATACGATCCGAAAGGCCAGACTTTCGAATTGTATGCTATCAAATCGACCGAACGTAATGGCAAAGCACCGCTGGAAGGTGACGTTGTAACCGATGCCAAAGACGACTACGACCAATATGGCAAACCGTCTGTAAGCATGTCGATGAACTCTGACGGTGCACGCCGTTGGGCATTGCTGACCAAACAGAACATCAATAAGTCCATCGCCATCGTATTGGATAACTATGTATATTCCGCACCGAACGTAAGTAACGAAATCACAGGCGGTAACTCACAGATCACCGGCCACTTTACTCCGGAACAGGCAAAGGACTTGGCTAACGTATTGAAGTCCGGTAAGATGCCGGCTCCTGCACACATCGTTCAGGAAGACATCGTTGGTCCGTCATTAGGTCAGGAATCCATTAACGCAGGTATCTTCTCATTCGTTGTCGCTCTGATCCTGTTGATGATCTATATGTGCTCTATGTACGGATTCATCCCGGGTATGATTGCCAACGGCGCTTTGGTGCTGAACTTCTTCTTCACGCTGGGTATCCTTTCATCTTTCCAGGCCGCACTGACTATGTCAGGTATTGCCGGTATGGTGCTGTCACTCGGTATGGCGGTGGATGCGAACGTGTTGATCTACGAACGTACCAAAGAAGAGCTTCGTAGCGGTAAGGGCGTGAAGAAAGCATTGGCGGACGGTTATTCAAACGCCTTCTCTGCTATCTTCGACTCCAACTTGACTTCTATCATCACCGGTATCATCCTGTTCTACTTCGGTACAGGTCCGATCCGTGGTTTCGCCACAACCCTGATCATCGGTATCCTCTGTTCATTCTTCACAGCCGTGTTCATGACCCGTCTGGTTTACGAACACTTCATGAACAAAGACAAACTGCTGAATCTGACATTTACTTCACCTATCTCAAAGAAGATGCTGGTAAATACCCACTTCGACTTTATGGGTGGCAACAAGAAATGGCTGACTATCACAGGTGTGATCCTGCTGATCTGCATCGGTTCATTGGTAACCCGCGGTTTAAGCCAGAGTATCGACTTCACCGGTGGACGTAACTTCAAGGTTCAGTTCGAAAATCCGATTGAACCGGAACAGGTACGTGAGCTGATTTCTAACAAATTCGGCGATGCCAACGTAAGTGTCATCTCTATCGGTACCGACAAGAAGACTGTACGTATCAGTACCAACTACCGCATTCAGGACGAAGGTAACAACGTGGACTCGGAAATCGAATCTTACCTGTACGAAGCATTGAAACCCATGCTGACTCAGAACATCACCCTGGCTACATTCATCGACCGTGACAACCACACAGGCGGCAGTATTATCAGTTCACAGAAAGTAGGTCCGAGTATCGCCGACGATATCAAGACAGCTGCTATCTGGTCGGTTGTATTCGCCCTGATCGCCATCGGCTTGTACATCCTGCTCCGTTTCCGCAACATCGCTTACAGTGTGGGTTCGGTAGCGGCTCTGACCAGCGATACGCTGATGATCATGGGTGCATACTCTCTGTGCTGGGGTTGGATGCCGTTCTCTCTGGAAATCGACCAGACTTTCATCGGCGCTATCCTGACTGCCATCGGTTACTCAATCAACGATAAGGTGGTGATCTTCGACCGTGTACGTGAGTTCTTCAGTCTGTATCCGAAACGCAATGTGAAACAGTTGTTCGACGACTCTCTGAACACAACTCTGGCACGTACCATCAATACCTCATTGAGTACGTTGATCGTATTGCTGTGTATCTTCATCCTGGGTGGTGATTCTATCCGCAGCTTTGCCTTCGCAATGATTCTGGGTGTTGTTATCGGTACACTGTCATCACTGTTCGTAGCTTCTCCAATTGCTTATATGATGCTGAAAAACAAAAAAGGTTCGGCACCGGCAACTACTACAGAAGAATAAAGCCTAATATATTATAAGGTATAAAAAAGCCTCCTTCGCGATTTGCGAAGGAGGCTTTTTGTTTCCAGTTAAGTTCTCCCCCATCAAAGTATTATCTAACGGTAAAGCATAAAGGGGCCTGAATACAGGCGCAGTTCACCCAATCTTCCGCATGATCATACGATCAGGGTGTCACACCTAATACAAAAAAGTAAGTGCATTCTTTCCCCGCCGGGAAGAATGCACTTGCACACAAACAAAACAAACAATAGGCCGATCTGTCACAGATGGGCATTGGCTTTTATTAGAACTGTCACGATCTTACCGGAAGGTATCCTGATTCTTTTTCTCAAGATTCATCTTTGCACCCGGCTTGAACCTCACCACTTTTTTACCCGGAATAGTCATAACTCCTCCGGTAGACAGATTATATCCTTTCCGGGCCTTACGTTCCTTCACTTCAAAAGTACCGAAACCGACCAGCGTGACAGATTCTCCCTGATTTACCGCTTCAGCAATAGCATCCATCATACCTTCTACCACAATGGCAATCTGTTCTTTCTTCAAATTGCTTTTAACTGCAATACTCTTAATTAAATCAATCTTTTTCATGTTTAGCTTTTTATCAATAAATATTATAAACGTTTCGAGAACTACTGTCTCACACATCGAATCTGGAAACCAAATGCAGAATGATAAATTGATCTATGGGTTACTCCATCCGATTTCACCTGGATTCCCATTCCCCAGTACTGCTTGCCGAATCCATCGGCAATTGTAAAGTAATCACTCACCCAATAATAACCGACCACACCCGAATCATCGAGTTGCCCGTCGGCTGCCCTACGTGTTCCTGAGGCCGGAAGGAACTTGCCATTATTAAAGTTCCAGCCATTAGACCAACTGCCAACCCTGTTTTCAGTAGTAAATCCATACTTCGCAAACTCTTGCTCTTTAGGCAATTTCCAGGTTCCATTATCCGGAACACTGCCTCTGGAAATCTGCGTATTTACATACTTTTGTGAATAACCAATCAAACGGCACGGGTCTCCACTACCATTTCTAAGATTAGTATAGGTATGTAACTCTTCCGATGCACCAATTGACCACTGAGAAGACCATACACGCCCTGTACTTACCGGATCGAACCAACTGACAGGACTTCCCGAATTGCTCCATGCAACGACTCCACGACTCTGGAAGAACGCTCCGGTCTCTTCTTTACTGTCCGTAAATACCAATGTTGCATTGTCAGTCCCGCGACTCGAGTTAGATACAGTTACATTAAACTCCATTGTTTGGGCACGTTTCCACACCGCATAGACATCGGTATCCTGACCGGATGGTGGCGTATAACTTGCACCTAAACCGTAGAACTGCCCGTTAATCATCCAACCGGTGAAGAAGAAATCCGCATTGCTGCATTTGAGCTTGGGGACCGCCAGGGTCGTAGCCTGTCCGGGCATCACATATTCATCCGCAGGTAACGTACCACTGGCATGACTGGTTCCCGAAGGCAGGTTCAAGTGATACTTTATCTTAGCTGCTTTCGTCCATTCGGCAGATACCTGCATGTTACCCAGAACGGGAATATTGGCTCCAAAAATGTAATGTACACCTCCGACACTCCAACCGGTATGTACCCACGTCGGATCACTACATACCAAACGGGTAGCGGATAAAGTCACCATCCTTCCCGGAACTATTTTCTGTAAAACAGGCAAAGGAGTTACAGAAGTGGTCCCTGCCGGAGTATTTGCCAGATAGCTTACTTCATAAAGCAACCACTTAGCGGTTATAGTCATATCCTTATTGATAGTAACCGATGTCCCCGGTGCCTTCTCTTGTCCATCTACCAGCCATGCCTGATGTACCTGCAAAGGATCACTGCTATGCAGTTGCACCGGCAGTATCACGGTGCTTCCCGGTGCCACGATTTCAGAACGCGGATAACCGGGTACTATTCCGGACGGTGGTTGCGGTGAGTAAGTTACCTTATAATACCGCGTCCATTCGGGATATATTTTGAGGTCATTTGTCACAATCGTATTTCCGCCAAAAGCTCCTGCCGTCCATGCAGTATGTTTCCATCTCGGATCACTGCAAACCTGTAAACCTTGGGCTTCCGTTGCTAAAGTAACCGATGAATTCTGGGAAACTTTCACAGGAGACGGCAGAGTACCGCTGACAGTAACACCGGCAGGAGCATCCGCAGGCGCCTTTGCCAGATACTCAACCCAGCAGTCACGTGACCATACGGCAAAAGCCTTCCTGGAACCGGATACATGCATCACATAGTTTGCACCCAATAAATAATAAACTCCATCGATGCTCCATCCGGTATGCACATAACCGGGATTACTGCATACCAACTGGTTCGTCGAAAGTCTGATACTCGTACTTCCGGCAGCAACATAGACTCCCGGAACCGTTCCGGACACTAAAGCCGTACCTGCAGGAAGATTAGAGTCATACTCGAGAGAAGCACCTTGGCTAAAACTCGCATAGAAAGAGCCACCACTACCGTTTATAGTAGTATTTTCTCCCAATCCAAGATTATTGCCCCAGCCAGTATGAGTCACAGACGGATCACTGAGAGTCAAAGGGGTAGAAGGCAGCGCAAAAGGTTTGCGTTGCTCCACAAAGTGGCCAGCCGGCAGTTCCGAGGTTAATGTTGCTCCTCCCGGCGGATAAGCATAATAATTGGCAATAACTAATTCCGGCCAATCGGTGGACGTATTATCTACGACACAACGAACCGGAAGAGCCACGTCCAAAGCAGTCGCCTGTATTACAGCATCCCCTCCCTGAAACCACAGCGAAGCAGGCTGCCATCCGATACTACCGGAAATGACAGAAGAACTCCAGTAATGTCCGGAGACACCCGGTTGCTCGATAAAGGTTCCATCTTCTTTGCGAGAACCCGATGCCGGAAAGTAAAATCGATCCTTTACCAATCTCCCGTGAACAACTTCACCAGTACCGTCTGTCGCAAGTCCCCCTATCGGTAACCAAGATCCTTCAGTTCTATATATACTGTTCAAGACAGCTTCCAAACGTTCTTTCACAGGCATCTTCCATTTCTTTCCCGGAGGAGCCCATCCGCGCTGCGTAAGATAACGGCAGATATCACCAATACGATTACCCGGATTATGAATATGTATCAATACATTCTCCAGATCTGCTCCGGGAGCTAAAGAGGCGGGATTAAACTTAGGAATGTTCGGAGATTGATTGGTTTTCCATACAGGATTCACTTCTGCTGCATCGAGCTGACGCACATCAGTTGCGCTGCTTCCTCCTTGCAGTGCAATTAAGGAACCATACAGAAAATACACTCCCTGTTTTTGGTTTCGGGCAGCAGGAACATACGACGGAACATCATCGAACGTCAATCTGCCTTGTGCCGCATCCCAATAAATATTAGATGCGGCAGGGAGATCGTTATACACCCGATTCTCTATAACAACGACGGATTCTCCCGCAAGGCCCGACAGTTTAGCACTTTGTGGGCCCGCAGCCTCCTCGACAAAGAAGTAAACGGGGACAGAAGGCGAAGTAACTGGAGAGATAACCTCGCTATCCCGGTCCGGAGATGCGGGAGATATTGCCAGTCCAGACTTAGACGTACTTTCAAGAATACGGATCTGGTTGAAATCTCCCAACAAGAGTCCTTGAGAACCTGAAGCATAATTGCCGGAAACACCCATACCGGCAGCTTTCAGTTTTATTTCCCGGCGTAATCCTCCAACCTGAACATCAAGAGTCGTTTCTCCCTGCGCTCCCTTGGCAAAATCCAACTTAATGGCAGTCGAGTCTGCGGAGATCGAAGTGGTTTTAAGAGTCACACCGGCTATTCCGGACGACATGCTTACCACTCCCGGAGTAACCGTGCTTCCCGGACGGCTGTACGCATTGGTTCCTATCACACATACCGTAACATCCTTCTGTTCTTCATCCGTATAAAGCACATAAGAAGAATTCGTCAGCCCCAAATAATAAACACCATTACCTGTTATTTCATGCGAATCGTCTACCACCGTAACATTGCAAAGAATTCCGCTACTACCCGAAGGAGCAGCAATCGCCTCATCCATCGTAGAATAGCCTCCTCCTTCCACACGTACCAGATTTAGCGTATAAAGATAGTTTCTCTTAAATGCCAACTTTTCTCCTTTACTGTTTTTCAGGCTTGCGCGATAATAGTGAACCGGCCCGTTATCAAATTTACCGGCAAGAATAACATCCGAACGGTCAGCCGGGGCACCTGCCGTTTCATATACATAAACAGGATAGTCTTCACCTCCCATACCTGCGGTTGTATGCCCAGCGAATCCTGTTGAAGAGGCTATAATCGGATTGTCCAACCGGGAAGCACTACCCGATTTATGACCATAATCGGTAAATTGAGCCGTAACTGGTAAAGTTTCATTCACATTTCCATATTCAAAAGCAAGTGCTCCTTGTACCGGTACGTTAATAACAGACACTCCTGTCAAAATAAAACCATCGGAAGCATGTGCACCGGAAGCATCTACGTATAATTTAGAAACGATCCGTTTTAGGCGAAGAGGGGTACCGACAGTTCCTACAGTAGTACCTGTGATAATCTGTGGCAATGGACAATAGCCCGACATCGGGATCTTCTTCCCTGTAAAAGGAACTGTCGCTTGCGGAATTGCTAATGCAGAATTACCCGCCACAGGAGAATCCGACGGATCGCCATACAGAAGAAGATTGGTAACTGCATCGGATAAAGTTGTCGTAGTCGTAAGACTTCCCAACTTCGCCTGTATCAATTCATCGGCATTTGAAATCAACAGCAAAACCACTGAAGAATTGCAGGCACTTAATTGTGCATAAAGCTCTCCGGCCGAAGTCATATTGGCTTGTACGGCTTCCAAGAAAGTCGCATCTTTATCATTCCCCAGAAAAACCAACACCCAGGGAGGTCCCATGACGGTCTCATCGGCCGCTGTCCCCAAACGTGTGGCAGGAGATTCATAATCGCTCCCTTTATGAAGAGAAAGAAATACGTTCACTTTACCTTCAGGAGCCTCCGGAAGCGAGGGTGAACCTGTTACCGGAGAATCATCTGAACAGGATACCGGCAGAAAAGCCAATATCCCACACATAAGTATCCCAAGAAGGGATTTAATATTTTTATTCAAACACATTGTATTTTACTATTTTAAGTGACAGATTTTCCATTACTATTGACGGATGCAACGAGCATAATTAGAAGTAGCACTATACAGGCCACCAGTAATACCGCCGTCTCCTTGCGAAATCGTTACAGTAACCACACTGTTATTATTTCTACTACCAGCAGTTATATAAGAAGCCGCAATACCTATCTGCATATATCTTGCATGATACGGAAAATAAGTATTTAAAATAGGATAAAACCTTCCTTCCGAACTATCTTGATATGGATGGAGTAGAGCAGCCATTTCGTATATGTCAGGTAATCGCCATGTTTTGTTGTCCGGCAACTCTCCGGCAACTAATTTCGCATTTATTTCATTTAGAGGGATACCTACTAAACGACATACATCACCAACTCCTCGTTTTAGCCCCTCTACACTATGTATTAACCTAGCGTTCTTATCATAATCAGTCGGCAGTAGTGACGGAATAGTTACACCATTTATGGGAAAGATAGAATTAGCAACCGAATGGCTCCAGCCAGTACCCTTACTGCCAGCAGGTGCAAAAATTAGGGTTGCATCAGTAGAACCCGGATTAGAAAGTTCTAAATTAGTTGATGCAAACGGGGTCTCCGGTGTATTTACCCAATAAGGTTCTATCTTGACATCAGTGCTAACAACTATTTCATCTCCAAATCTATAACGATCACCATTAACCAGCAGTCCGGTACACATCTTGACAGGCGAAGAGTTTACTGCTACTACAACATAAAGCAAGGAATGTTTCTCTCCCATCTCTACGAAGTTAGTACTGTCAGAAAAACGCCAATAAAAAACAGCCCCAGGATATGGAGGGGTACAAACATACTCTATTTTACAAAGTTTAGTCCATTCAGGTATAATCTCCACTTCAGTGTTTCCTGCTCCATCAGTACCGATAACATATGAATCACCAAAATCAAAATGCCGTCCATTCACAAGCCACCCCGTATGCGAATACTTTGTTACCACTTTACCCCCTTCACGTACTTCGTAATCATTGAATTTTGTAGACAGCGCTGGCAATGTTATCGTTTCTCCTTCGTTCAACAATGCCGGTGGCGGAACGCTATACGAATTATTTTCTTGATTCAAAGGATTAGTATTCGAATACACTACACGATAAATCTTGGGATAATTATTCTCAGAATCAACAACGCAACGGATAGCTCCATCCACCGACGAAGTAGTCCAATCTTGTATGGAAGTACTTAGATATTCAAAGTAAAGTCCCCGGGCTGAAGCACTGATTGCAGCGGAAGCAGACCAATATCTCCCTCTAAGCCCATTTTCATTAGCTGGGAGATAATAGCGGTTATTCGTACGAATTCCATTGCCAATAACAGTACTACCCTCACTCGAACTGCCAGAAATATAACCCCAACTCGGAATAGAAGCAGTAGTTTCCCGAATTCCATCTCCCAAAAGTTTCAATTCATCTAAAGTAGGCATCCGCCACCTCTTATTTCCGGGCCCCCATTCTCTTTGCGTTATAAAACGACAAATATCACCTTTCAGATTCTTAGGATCATGCAATCCCTTCTGAAGAATCAAATTCTCATCATCTCCCCCAACAACAGAAAATGCAGAGATCCAGACCGGAGTAGAAATATAACCCCATTTTCTATCACTCTTATGTGTGGCCAGAAAATTATACCCGGTGTTATTCCCTTGTAAAGAACCCCAATAAAAAGACACCCCTTGAAATTTCTCATGTTCCGCTCTGCATCCCGGTGCAGGAGTATCATCAAAGGTAAACTTCTCGAGAACCCTATCAAAATAGATATTAGAACCAGCAAACTCCACTCCTTCCACAGCGATTGTATGTGCAAATCCTCCTGCCATCAATAGCAAAGTGTCCGCAAGAGAAACTTTATTCCGTTTTATGGTAAGAGTTCCCATACCTGTTCCCGTATCCTGGTCATAGTTGTAATTGATCTTAGTCCGTGTCATATCAAATTTAGAACTCACAGGATCACCTGTAGAATTATAAGTATATAGTACAGGAGATAAACTGACAGATACAGGAGGCAAATTTTTGGTTGTAAACGTAACAATACTCTCAGAAGCATACGAGTAACCAACATTGACCCGCGAGAAAACGATCTTTGCTCCGGGAATCGTATCATAAGCAGCCGTATTCTGCCATGGCTCCACACTTACATTCACATCGACATTCAGCGGATTCACAGTCAGCATATATCGATAGTAAGTGTTACGCCCAAGTGAGTAGTCAGCCGGAATATCCGTACTCTTTCCCAATAATATTTGCCATGTTTCTGACACTCCATTACGTTCAGCCTCTATTTCCATAAAAGAAGCACGTCCCTTCCCTGCTGTATTATTCCAAATGTACTCCGGCAAGATAAAGCTATTCTTTCCCTGTACAACAGACGTATACGAATACCCTGAGGGAACGTCTTTCTCTCCCGCGATAGAAACAGGTGTAGAAAACGAACGCATATCAGTAACCGTAAGCCCACCGGAAAGCGGATAAGCAGAGGGGGAAAGAAAAGAGAACGAAGGTAACTGTTTAACAGTGACCTGCCTGATCTTTATATCTTCATCCGTATTTTTTCGTATCTCCAGACTCGCCTTTGAAGCAATGCGCTCCAACTCAACCGAGAACGCTGAATTCCAGGTTAATCCTTCATCCACACTGACTTCCCCTGTGACCGGAGTTGAAGACGACGAGTTTCTTATCCGGATATCCAGGTGCTTGCATACCACAAACTCTGTCGTATCTGCGGGTAGAGTAACCGGTACACTTTTAATTTCCGATAAAGATGGCTCTCCGGTTAATGCGGAATTCATACCCGTTGTTTCATTACCAATCACAAACAAATCGTAGTCGCCCGGACGAAGATAGAGTTTAAATACTCCTCCTGCATGTTCTAAACCAGATGATGAAGGGGCACTTAAATCAGTACGGCGATTCATTTCGACCTTTCCACTGTTTTTCGCTACAGCAATTACACGCAAACGCTTCAAAGTCACTCCGGACTCACTTCCTCCTAAGGTTACATTACGAGTCACCAGTTCTACTTCTACCGGATTGTCTCCCGAAGTATATCTTCCTATTTTATCTTCCAGTTCACAAGAGATAAATAACAGCAGCAAAGAGAAAATAGATATTCCCTTTACCTGCCTTATATACTTTTTCTTTAATAAACTCATTTTTATGAAACCAATTTAGACTCAATTTATTAATAGTATATTCAGACTCTCTTTTTGAGACTCCACGTACTTTTAAAAGAAGGTGTTTTGTTCCGGCCTACGCCTACCTTGTCCTGACAAAGTACCTTCATCCCGGCGACAAAACAACCTTCCAACACGAGAGAGACACGAATTCACTCTAAAAAACAAATTCTATTTACCTATAAAAAACATCCGTTGCCACTCCGTTTGAATTCTTACTTTCTTTGTCAGACCTCCGGAGTGGTACTGACAGTCTCCCAGCCATTTACCCGTAAAGAGACAATGACCCCGTCCTTAGAAAGCGTCAATTCGATCAGATAAGTATCCTCTCTGTCCAGATCTTCCTGGGTATTGTATGTGGGAGAGGACATAATAGCACTGATTAAATCTTTTGTGAATCCCGGAATAACATCTGTTCCATCGGGATTCAATAATTTGAGGAACAGATGTCCGTCAGTATACAAGCGCAATACGTCAAACTGGAAGACACGGGTATCATCCGGTTGAGAAGCGCTATAATAAGGAACGTATATAATCGTACCGGCATCGGCCGGCGTAACATTTTCTGAATTAAAGCGTCCGTTATCGGAAGTGATACGGGCTGATGAGCCATCAACGATCCCTTTTACACGGACTTCTATTTTATTCGTATTTTTCATTAAGTCTATTACACCTGTCCCACCGTTATCAGCTGTGATCTCCACGGAGTCCAGGCGGCCAAAAAACAACTCACCAAGTGAGTATCCCAAATTTTCTTTCTGCTCGAAATCAGCTTTAACACGAAAGTCGGAAAGAGTGGTAATTCCCGGAGAAATGCCGGAGCTAAACTGTTGGGGAAGGCCTGTCTTAAAAATACCGACCTCGTAATCATGGACTTTACCTCCCAGGCACAGGAAGGTCCATTTCCCTTCAGGCAGGTCTACGGCCATTCGGTAACCATTCTTCAAATGCGCTCCTTCATCCCGGAACATTTTGCGATAAATGCCGAGGGAGTCGAACGCATACACATCTATATGGTGGACAGCTTCTCCAAAACGATCGCCTTCACCCGTATGCAAAAGATAACGTGGCTGTAACATAAACATCCGTGAACATTTACTCAAGTCCTCGTAAACACAACTGCTAAATAAGGCTGTATAGAGAGCCAGTCCTAAAATGAGTGAAATAAGCAGAAAAAACGAAGTACTGTTTTTCTTCCCGACAAATATCATATATCAACTAATATAAAATAAGAAACATTCAAATTGTATCCGGTGCAGGGTATTTCCTGCACCGGAAAAAGACAGAGTAAAGTTAAACTTCAGGCTTAACCTGAACTACAGTCCACTGACCTATGCTTACAGTAAGATCTACAGAAACAGTTTCCGGATCGGGGTCCGGAGTTACAGGAGGAACCGGAACATCCATAATATCCTTGATATCGGCAAGGTCAATAAAGTATACCTTACCGGCTTCAAAGTCTGTAATATAGTTAGTAGCTGTATTATCCTTTAAAGCAACCACGTTAAGCCAGCCGGTTTCCGAACCTGAGCCACCAACTTTCTTATCAAACTCAACTTCCATGATAACATGGATCGATTTCTTCATAACATCTTCCTTTGTGGTAGGAGAAGAAAGATCTTGTTGAGGGAAGAAGTTATATCCATCGGCTTGTCCACCCGCAATCTGAGCCACTCCAATTCCTACACCTGCTCCTAAATCAGTATTAAACATTTTCTCAAACTGACCGGATGGAGCATAATCCGTACCCCAGGCAGCTGACGCAATTCTGGTCAATGAAGAAGCACCTCTGGTAAGCTTAACATTATTAATGTAAATCCCCTTTATCTTTAAATCATTCAGATGTGTCCAGGGACCAGCCAAACTACCTTTTACTTCCACACGCGCCATATCAGGGTTTATTGTCGGAGTGCAAGTCGCATTTCCTCCACCTCCTCCTGCAGGAGTTACTGCCGCTCCTCCAAACAAACGTACTTTGCTTGATGTAGCTGACCCTTGACGGGTGTTTACATTGTCAGTTTCAGTACCATTATCACCGTTAGCCTCTACATCAATCCAGGTTGCCGCACCAGAAACTGTAATGGTAGACGGTGAACCGGCCGTAATTGCTTGGCTGATCGTATTGGTTATTGCACCACCTTGTGAGACCCGCGCAATAATAGTTACATTACCATTGATAGTCACTTTATTACCTGTAGTAGTCTCGGGATCAATAGCTCTGCTCGAAGCTCCACCAAATTTAGGTAAATTCACGGTCAGAGCCACCGTTTTAGGAGCACCCTCCGTAATTTTCTCATCGTTGCTGCATGCAGCAAACGTCATGGTTGCGGCCATTAAGGCCAGAATCGATTTTGTAATTTTCATTTCTAATAAAAAATTAAATTCAACAATAAATAAAGAATCATTAAACTTCTTATAGTATTAAGGTATAAGTATAGTGTGCTTTACTCTTCTGAGGCAATTCGTTCCAACTCCTCCTTAAGCCCCATGAATCTGGGAAGAAGTGCTACAATATCGGAATCCATCTCTGTCCGGTATACGTATTTGGCATCCTTGCGGCATGCCTCCAACAGCAGCTCTGCTGCCGTCTGATAATCTTCCAGCCGCGCATTTACGATCGCCCGGAGATACTCAACCGCAGCTGTTTGAGGCAATTGCTTTAACAGTTCCTCCGACTTGGCATGATAACCCAAACAGGTCAAAGCGACAGCGGTATTGTAGTCCGGATATTTCTCCAGAATACCCAAGGCCTTCTGATACTCGCGATTGGACAGGGCTTCAAGTCCCTGGGCATACTCCTCACGTTCAGGAGTAATATGGTTTACACTATCACCTGCTATATCAAAGCGACGTGCCAAAGAAACATCCGCCAGATCGGCAACAGACGCAATCACAAATGTCAGTGTATCTGCCGGAGGAAGACTCCATACACTATGATCCGTAGCAAGGACATTACCCCGGAGCGTGATATGCAATTTCTTCATGCCTTCACATACCGGGATGCGATACGTATACAGGTAAGAGAAGTCCTCCGAAGGATTGGCTGTTTGATTTACCATCGCACTATCAGCGTAAGGGAAACGGATGATACGATCACGAATCAAATCCTGATGGTCCCGATTATATTCATTCTCGGCAATTGCCCTTCTGAAATAGCGATGGGAAGCAATCTCAACAGAATCCTGACGGGTAAAACTGTAGTTGCGAATATCCTCAAGACGTCCTCCGGACAGCCAGAGTTCCTGAAAGCGGGAAGGAACATCCTTGACTGTCATTGCACGAGGTAAACGATAAGCTGGCCAAAAGCCCGTACGACGATCGTATTTCTTCTGATACGAAGCACGTATGCCAACCGTGTCATAACCGGCGATAAACTTTTCCACACTACGTTCCAGCACATCACGTTGCATGTGCTGCTTCAAAGAGTTTCGGTTCCCCTCTACTTTCGTACTGATCCATCCATGACGCTTATCCATAAGCGTTTTCCATTTCAGGTAGGCCAAACGTCTGCGCCGCTCTGCTTCATAGACCTTCCAGAAAAGTCTCTGCCGTGCAAAAATATCCTTGCGAATGCCCTCACGATCCACAAAAGCGCTGTCATATTTGCTCTCCGGAATAATACCTCTCAGAAAATCATCATATGCTTTATATTGATTTTCCTGCATACGAATAAATTCTTTTCCCCGTAGAATGACAGGAGATAGTAAGACAGAAGAGTCTTTTTCTATCAGTTCCGGATGCATTGTCAATTTCCAGCAACTATCCAAAAGAGCCTTGGGAGCCTTTACATAAAACATCAGAGTGACTTCACCGTTACGCTCCATGACGCGCTCTATACTTTTACGCTGGGCAACAATATCAATACGGTCGAGATCAATTGACTTCCAGATATCTTCCTCAACAGAATCAACCGCAGAAACGGAATTGTCAACAACCACACTGTCCCGGAAACCGACAGTCTCCGAAACCGTAAAAGCGCCATCCGCAGAAGAAGTGCCAGGCAGCTCGACAGTAGCTCCGCTGGCTTGCATAAACAAACGCATAGTCAAGGGAGAATTGGAACTGCATGAATATATCAGCATACAGAGACAAAGTATCGATACGACCTTAGAAATACGATACCCTCTTGATATAGTGATGAACTTTTTTTGATGTATCATCTTGCAACAGAATAAGAAATGAGATTAATAGATTAGAATAGATAGACTATATTTACTGCCAGCTTAGTCGGAACCAAACGCACCCCCTCAAGAGTAGCAACTTTCTGCCCGCATGTCTTACACACATATTTATCATTATGAGTCCACAACACACCAAGGCCGGCCTCAAACTCTAAATTCCAATGGGGAGAAAGAGGACGGTTATACCCCAAAGAAAGTCCGCCGCCAAAGCCGTAGCCTTCATAACGATATTTACCACCAAAAACACCACCGACATTATACATGGTACCCACTCCTTGGATTCCGAAAAAATAAGAACGCCCATAAGCCTCACGAACCCAATAGCGAATCCCGGGAGAAGCAGACAGGTTACGAAGTCTCGCATCCCCGAAGGAGAAAGGATTATATTGAAGAGGAAAATGGAAAGTCCAGCGATGGGAAAACTTCAGTCCGAACTCAAGATTCATATTGGTAGTACCCCAACCCAAAACATTAGTTTGCAAAGAATAAACCTGTCCACAAGCTATTTCGACTCTTAAAAACATAGAAGAAACAACCAACAGGAAGAGAAACACAAATCGCTTAAACGCCATAACTATTATTCAACTTGTTTTGCTTTTAAAAACCATTAAACCTACCGGATACATAAAATCCGTAATATCTTATACTCTCCCATCGAACCACATCACAATTCGATTGTTACGGGTACCAAAGCAATTGCTTACCATAAAACATGCATTTTTAATCTTTCCACCCCAAAGTGGTTCATCTATCTCAATAGGATAGATTTCAGGAATAGAAGCATCTAATTATCAGAGTTATGTATACAGGATTGTTTCGCCCAAAGAGATTCTGCACAATATCTGTATACTGATTTTAAGCAGAAAGCTGTATAATAATATATTATATCAAAATTTGGCGAAACATATTATGAAACATTTTGCCTAAAAAAAGAGTATATCAAACTATAATTTATTGATAGCAACATGAAACTACATTACAAAAAAGAACATACTTCATGCACTAACTATAAAAGCGAGTCGTATGAAGGGTTTGGAATAGGGAAGCTTACAAAAGGAGACAGCTTCAACAGTCAGACTTTATCTGTCAAAACAAATTTCTTGATCTTCATCTTGGCAGGCGAAGTAGAGATAGTCCCCAAAGGGGCGAAAGCAAGAAGAGCAAAAGCCAAAGAATTCTTTTTCATCTCGGCATTATCAACTTACGAGATACAGGTCCGAGAGTCCGGACGATATATTTATATGAGCTTCCTATACAGTGACATCAAACTCTGCGAAAAGTACATGTTAGAGAGCTATTTGAAAGCCACAAAAAGCATCTGTAAAGACATTGAGATACTACCTGTACGACATCCGCTGAACTTGTTTTTAGAGTTAATGGAAGTCTACCTGAAAGCGGGGGTTAATTGTAAGCACTTGCATGCCATTAAAGAAAAAGAAGTCTTTATTATTTTAAGAACAAGCTATAACAAACAAGAGATCGTAAATCTGTTTCATGAGATCATCGGAATGAACGTAAGTTTTAAAGCGGCTGTCTTACTCCATGCAGATTATGTAAACAGCCGTGAAGAATTAGCGCAAGCAATGGGAATGAGTATTACCGATCTTGCCAGAAAGTTCAAGATGGAGTTTGGTGAATCAGTATATTCATGGTTGATGAAACAAAAAAACAAGAGAATTATCAGCCGGCTGAGCCAGCCTAAAACGACCATTAAGGAAATTGTGTATGAATTTGGATTTTCCTCCGCCGCCAGTTTTAATAAATACTGCAAAAAGAATTTCGGCAATTCACCAAGAGAACTGGTCAAGCAGTTAAAAGACAACCATACTGATAGACAGAAGATTAAAACATAGAACCGGACAAGGTAAAGTAAATGGTCGTTTTGGATAAGTGATTCTTTTCGCAGGTGCATTATCTTTGCACCCGACAAGTAAGAATCACTAAAGTAGCTTTATGGCTAATGAAGCCAAAGATATGTTTAATCCGGATTTTGCTCTTGTCATCTATCCTATTGAGATAGATGGAACTACAACTGTCCCAACCGGAAAAAGCACTTAAAAAAAACTCTGACTACGCCTTTTCCAAGGACCGATCAGATATAGCCTCCTACCGAAGCCGCAACTTTCTCGTTAATCTTATCGATAACTTCATTGTTAAAAGACTGAAGGTAAATTTGAGTCGTGGCTTCGGAAGTATGCCCAAGTCCCTCACTGATAGATGCGACAGAGAACCCCTCTTCTTTAGCGATTGTAGCCCAGCTATGACGCGCCACATAGGTAGTCAGCACAAGCGGAAGATGCAAGCGTTTTCCCAAACGCTTCAGCAAACGGTTGACATTACCCAAGGCATAACGATACTGGATATAAGACGTACGATCCGAAAAAGAGGTAATATACGGTAATACATAAGGATAAGAATCCCGATATTTCTCGATCAAAGCCGCCAGAGGAGGAATCACACGAACTTGCATACGCTGCCCGGTTTTATTACGCTCATAATAAATGATTCCATTAATTATCGAGTCATGTTTAAGAAAAACAATATCTACAAAAGGCATACCACGGGCATAGAAGCTAAACATAAAAAGATCCCGGGCGCAATCCATCAAAGGCTCAGACGACAGATCAGCGGAAGCTATACGGGCAATATCATTTTTGCACAAAGCACGCTTCGCAGTCTCTTGATTCTGAAGCCTGAGTTCTCGGAAAGGGGACTCGGATCCCATATTTATACCTTGTCTTCGAGCTTTGTTATAAACGGCACGAAGATTACGAATATACATACTAACGGTATTTTCAGAAATACCGCGCATACGCAAAAAATGGATATAATCCGTAAGAAAGCAATAGGTCAGCTCACGAAACGTAATCCTCTGCCCACGCAAAAAACGACGTAAAGAGTACAACCCGCTCAAGTACAGCCCCGCCGTACCGGAACGTCCTTCCTGCCGGAGCCTCTCTATCTCACGCACAGTAAATGTATCGACATATCGCAAATTACGTTCCGCACGGTACTTATCCATTAGTTGAGACAGGCTAAAGTCCGGCATATTCTGTTGGAGAAAAGCAAAAACCTTCAGCAATCGTTCACGCTCCTGAGAGATAGCATCATTAATAACGCTTAAGTCCTTGCGTTTAAGATTTCCGGTTGCCGAATAGACAACACGCTCACGCTCTGCAGAGAAATTAGAAGTATGAATCTTCCACCCAAGAGAATATTCACTTTTACGCCTGTGATATACCACACGAATAATAAGAGGATAAATCTCACAATCATTGTTACGATGGGTATTTAACAATACCCTGATACTTAACTTTCCAATTTTCTTCTCCAAAATAAATTATTATTTATAGATTCATTATGTTATATATAAAATACAAAAATAGAAATTCTCAACGTCCCTATAACAAATAAAAAAGAAAATAGATGAATAAGGAATAAGCCAATAGCGAAGAAATTGAAAGACTAAAAAGAAATTATGCACAAAATAAAAT
>ERZ773245.947-NODE-947-length-25136-cov-3.298872_pt1 | contig 25136 bp, 14 predicted proteins | sample MGYA00580988_ERZ773245 | MGnify/ENA primary metagenome ERZ773245 (study PRJEB29015, sample SAMEA2737792) | human gut metagenome | biome: human gut; feature: human-associated habitat; material: faeces | place: China | collected 2012 ... | reverse complement strand
CCTACAATAATCAATTGTATTTTGATCCGGCATTGCCCGAGAGCCGCCGTCACATCTGTATGGTGGTGGCAGACATTGTTTCGCGTTACGATGTGGATGCCATCCATATGGACGACTACTTTTATCCTTATCCGGCAAAGGGCGTCGACTTCCCCGATGATGCGAGCTTTGCCCGTTACGGCGGAGGATTCACCAACCGTGCCGACTGGCGCCGAAGCAACGTGAACATACTGATCCAGAAGATTCATGAAACCATCCGTGGCTTGAAACCCTGGGTGAAGTTCGGTATCAGTCCGTTCGGTATTTACCGTAACGAGAAGAACGATCCGTTGGGTAGTAAAACAAATGGTTTGCAGAATTACGATGACCTGTATGCCGATGTATTGCTCTGGGCGCGTAATGGCTGGGTGGATTATAACATCCCGCAGATATACTGGCAGATAGGTCACCCCGCTGCCGATTATGAAACCCTGGTGAAGTGGTGGGCAAAGAATACGGAGAACCGTCCTTTGTTCATCGGCCAATCCGTAATGAATACGGTTCAGAATGCCGATCCGAAAAATCCGTCTATCAATCAGTTGCCTCGCAAGATGGCTCTGGAAAGAGCTTATCAGACTATCGGCGGAAGTTGCCAATGGCCGGCAAGCGCTGTGGTGGAAAATGCCGGGAAGTATCGGGACGCACTTGTGCAAGAGTATCATAAGTATCCTGCTCTGGTTCCTGTCTTCGATTTTATGGACGATAAGGCTCCGGGCAAGGTGCGTAAAGTGAAAAAAGTGTGGACGGAAGATGGCTATATGCTTTTCTGGACTGCTCCGAAAGCAAAAGACGAGATGGACCGTGCCGTGCAATATGTGGTTTACCGTTTTGATGGAAAAGAGAAAGTGAACATTGATGACGCTTCGCATATCGTTGCCATTACCCGAAACAATTTCTATAAACTTCCCTACGATGACGGAAAGACCAAATACCGTTATGTTGTGACAGCACTCGACCGCTTGCACAATGAATCGAAATCGGTAAGTAAGAAGGTGAAATTATAAAGTAGTTCACCACAGAGTAACACAGAGCTTTTTTTTAGACATAAGAACAAAAGAACAGGCTATTCTTTATTTGTTCTTATGTTCTTTTGTCTGAAAACTCTGTGGTTCATCAATGTGTCATCCTGTGGTTCATCAATCCTCTCCTAATATAATATCAGTCCTGCTATTCCGCAGGCAATAATCATCAGAATCGGGTTGGCATTGTACTTTTTCGTTCCGATAAAGGCCACTAAGAAGATGATAATGCTGATTACAAATGTATAAGTATCCCCTGTCGGTGAACCGAAATTCTCCGTATTCATCAAGACCAGTGCTGCCGACGCCAGCAGTCCTACTACGGCAGGTCGGAGTCCGCTGAAAACAGCTTCTACGGCAGGATGTTTTTGGTATTTCAGAAAAAACTTACTGATGGTGAGCATCAGGATAAAAGAGGGGAGCACTACTGCAAACGTGGCGATGACAGATCCCCAGACACTGCCCGTAGCCGTAAAACCCACATAAGTGGCGGCATTGATACCAATAGGTCCGGGAGTGGATTGACTGATGGCTACAATGTCGGTAAACTCCTGAGTACTAACCCAGTCATAGCGTGTCACGACTTCACCCTGAATCATCGAGAGCATGGCATATCCGCCTCCGAAGCCAAATAGTCCGATCTTGAAGAATGTATAAAAGAGTTGCAGGTAGATCATAATGTTTAAATGTCAAAGTGGATGATTAGCGATGTGACTGTTTCCATTTTCCCCAGCAAAAGCCGCCTACGCCTGCCGCGATAATAATCCAGATAGGAGAGAAGCCCAGTAACCAGATAAGCAGGGCAGAAACAACCGGAATCCAGATTGTATACCGGTTGACTTTGGCAGATTTCGCCATACTGAAAGTGGGTGCCGCAATCAGTGCGACCACTGCCGGGCGGATGCCTTTGAAGATACGTTCTACGATGGGGTTATCTTTGAAGTTATGGAAAAACATGGCAATGGCCAGTATGATGATAAACGACGGGAGCACCGTTCCAAGGGCAGTTACAAGGCTTCCGCGTATACCGCGCAGTTTATATCCGATAAAGATGGAAATGTTTACCGCCAGGATGCCCGGTGCCGACTGGGATATGGCAAGCAGATCAACGAAGTCATCCTTGGAAATCCAGTTCCGTTTGGTTACGATTTCGTTTTCTATCAGAGGTACCATGGCATAGCCACCTCCGATAGTAAAGGCACCAATCTTGAAAAAGATGCCGAACGCTTCAAGATAAATATTCATTTGATATGTTACTCTTATTCTCTTTTTTCTTACTCTTGTGGGTCTTCTTCCTTATCCTCTTTGCCGCCCTCTTTAGAGTACTTGCTGGGACTCACATTGAAATGTTTCTTAAATACTTCACGGAAATACTTGACGTCACTGAATCCCGTCATCTCGGATATTTCGGTGATGGAGTGTTGTCCGGTCTTTAATAATGTTGCAGCCCGTTTCAGGCGGATCAGTCTGATATAATCTCCGGGAGCCTGATCGGTCAATGCCTTTAGCTTATTATAGAAGCTCGTGCGGCTCATATTCAAAAGGTTGCAGAGTACATCTACATTGAAGGCGGGATTGTCTATGTTTTCTTCGACACTCTTCTTGACCGTAGCAATGAATTTCCAGTCGAGATCTGTTGCACAATTGGGAGAGGCCTCTTCCTCTTCGCTGACTTCAAGGTTGGCATATTTGCTTTTCAGCAGTGCGCGGTTTGTCAGCAAGTTGGCAATCGTTGCTTTCAGAATGCCGATGTTGAACGGCTTGACTATGTATTCGTCTGCTCCTATTTTCAGTCCTTCCAGGATATTCTTCTCATCATTCAGCGCCGTAAGCAGGATGATGGGAATGTGTGACGTTTCAATGTCATTTTTTATGGCGGCGCAAAGTTCGTCTCCCCGCATTTCCGGCATCATGATATCCGAAATGATCAATTCCGGCATATACTCTTTTACGATAGTCAGTGCCTCTTTGCCATTGGAACAAGTTTGGATGGTGTAATTATCCGATAACGTGTGGGTGAGGTAATTACGCAATTCATCATTGTCTTCAACGATCAGTAAACGTTGCAGGTTCTGGTCATGCTGCTTTTTCGCCTTTTCGTAAATGTCGGCGGGAGAAACAGGAGGTACTTGCTCCGTGCTGAGTTCGCGTGCGCGGGTAGCCAGATGTGCTTTATGGAAATGCTTGTTATCCTTCGGGAAAGTCACTTTGATAGACGAACCCTGATGTTCTACACTGTTAAGGTTGATTTTTCCTTTGTGCAGATGAACCAGTTTCCATACAAGCATCAGCCCGATGCCGCTTCCGGTCACTTTGGAGTTGATTGCGTTGCTTCCCCGGAAATGTATCTTGAATAGCTTCTTTTGTTCATTGGCAGGGATTCCGATACCAGTATCATTCACCTCGACGCTCCACGTATCGTTCGTTTCGGAAGCGTAAATGTGTACGCTGCCGTTTTCGGGAGTATATTTCAAGGCATTCGAGATGATGTTTTTCAGGATTGAATCCATCTTTTCTTTGTCGATCCATACATTCAGGTAACGGAAATTGCTTTCATAAGTGAAGTTGATGTGTTTCACGGTAGCGTATGGACGGAACGCATTGAAGGTTTCCGTCAGGTAAGTATTCAGTTCATATTCCGAAATATAAAGTTCCGACGAGTATACGTCTGCCCGTTCAAAGTTGATAAGGTTAGTGGTGAGGCGCAATAGTGCATTCACGTTTCGTAAAGCCGTGTTCATGTTGCTGATACCGTCTTTGGTCAATGCTTCCCGTTCGCGTATCTCTTCGAGCGGAGCTTTGATCAGTGTCAGCGGAGTACGGATGTCATGTGCCGTATTGATAAAGAAGTGGATCTTTTCATCCGATATTTTCCTTTGTTTCCGGAGGATAATCATGCGTAGGGCAATGATGGCTATCACCGCCAGTACGACGGCATAAATCAGCATAGCCCAAAAACTGAGCCAGATGGGTTGGGCAATACTGATTTCCATGGTACGCTCTTCAAGTACGATGCGTTTATCTTCATTGGATACCGCACGGATGTGGAGGGTGTACTCACCCGGGCTCAAGTTCGTAAAGCGAATGATGTTTTCATTTCCGGGACGGCTCCATTGGTCGTAGAATCCCTCCAGTTTCCACGAGTATAAAATGTTCGACGGATAGTCGTAGTTGATAGACGATACTTTGAGTGAGAATATATTCTGGCTATAGCTCAGTTTCAGCTCCTTGGTGTCATCAATATCCATATTTAGCGGAGAACTTTCTTCGCCGGGATAAACAGTCTGGTAGAAAATCTTCAGATCGCTGAGTACCATTTTGGAATTATACTTTCTGGGTATCTTCATCGTTCGGCTAAATTCGATGGCACCGTCGGAACTGCCGAATATAAAGTTTCCGTTTTTACGCAACGTGCCTGCTCCGGCATTGAAATGACTGGCCATCAGTCCCTGATCCTTGGTCCAGTTATGGAACAGCTTCTCTGCCGGATAATAACTGGTCAGCCCGTTTTCGGTACTCATGACGATGTCTTCATCCGCATCCGAGAGGATTGCGTATATATTGTTGGAAATCAATGCACAGTTATCTCTGTGGTAATGGGTGAAGCTTCTCTTTTCCGGATCGTATATCAATAGCCCCGAACCACTTGTCCCGATATATAAAAGTCCATTCTTTGCTTGGTACAGCGAATAAATATACATAGACTCTACCGGCAGGTCGATGCGTTGATACTTACCGGATTCCTTCTCGAGTAAATAAAGCCCGGTTGCCGTACCTATCCACATCTGTTTGCTGTCTTTTTCGATAATGGAGGTGATGGAGTTGAGTCTTGGATATAGGCGGAGAGTTCTGTTTTTAAAGTTGATGCGCTTCAAGTTGTAATAACCTCCCGACCATACATCGCCATTGGCTGTTTTCATGATAGAACGGATGTATTTGTCCGGCCGGATATTGATTCCATACAGTGAAGACGGAGTAACATACTCGACAGACAGGGTCCGTTTGTTTATCTGGTAAATCCCCGAACTATAGCCGGCAGCCCAGATGACCCCCGGTTCTACCTCACACACAGTAAGGAAGATATGATTCTTATAACGTTCGTCCTTTTCGAAGGAACTCATGAACGAATGCCATGTCCCGTTGGCGGAATTGTAGTAACTGATTCCATTGTTGGTACCATACCATAAATCTCCGTCACTATCTTCAATGATTGAGTTTACTTGGTCATTGATTAGTGATTGTTTGTTGCCAATGGAATGTTTTATCCAGTTATAGCCCGAATAGCGGTTGTTGCGCACCGTGATGCCGATTGGATAGTTTGCAAGCCAGATGCGCTGTTCGTCATCCACATAAAAGTCGGGGATGTTGTTGCCGTTCATTTCGTTGTGTTGGTTGTAGTCGGCTATGATATACGGAGTGGTCAGATAAGAGTTTACATTTATCTTATATACTCCTGCACCGTCTGTTGCAACAAGCAGTTCTTTATTGTTCAGTGGCTTTATGCGTGTGATGCTGACGTCTGTCAGGCTCATTCGGGGTTGGGTACTTTGTTTGGTGTTCATGTCATAGACATATATGCCGCGTTCGAAAGTACCGATGAATAATTTGCGTGAAGGGCGGTGGAAATAAAGTTCGTTGATCTGTATCGGGAGATTGTCCAGTTTGTCACACGGAAGCAGATGCAATGCCCGATTTTTTAGTTCGGCGTGATGAATGCCTTGTTCCGTACCGATAAAGAAATGTGTTTCGTCTATTTGTTCGATATCAGTGATATCTTCTTCAATTTCATTTCTGATCTGCAGGGTTTGCTGCGTATGGGTGTTGTATAGATAAAGATATTCATCGTTGCACAGCCAGATGTTGTTATTCTTGTCGATGAAACTGTAGCTGATGGGAGCGGGGCGGTCTTTGACCACGTCTTCCGGTAGCTTGTAGACAAGTGTGAATTCATCCCGTAACGGGTCGTAACGGAACACCTTTCCTTTCTTTCCTATTTCCCATAAGGTATTTTCGTGGTCCAGATATAGCCAATTCAGGTTAAGCAGTGAATTCAGTTCTTCACCGTTATCCATCAATTTATATCGTTTGAACTCTTTGCCATCATATCTGTCCACACCTTCATGGGTAAGGAACCACATATATCCCTTTTTATCTTTTTGGATGTAATATACCCTCCGGTTGCTTAACCCATCCTCTACACCGATATATTTGTAGGTTTGTGCAGAGACCATAAGGGGCAATAAGAGCAGAAGAAAAAGAATTTTTTTCATACAAGCTGGAATCCTTTAATGATTATTCTTTCGGGGGGCGAATGATTTTACAAAATTAATAAAAAGAGTGGAGAAGTGCAAACTTTACGAAAGTATTTGTTACGGACGCTGAATGACGAAAAAGGGCGGACCTCACTTTGAGACCCGCCCTTCTTTATTGTTGCATATCCTGTTATTTAGTCTTTTCTTCGATCCACTTACGTGCATTTACGAAAGCTTCCATCCATGGAGTTACCTGATCGCTGTGTACGCGGTCGGCAGGATAATTGGCGTTTTGCCATGGGAAGATGGCACGCTCCAGGTGAGGCATCATTGCCAGATGGCGGCCGTCTGTGCTGGCCAAGGCAGCTATCGAATAATCGGAACCGTTCGGGTTGCCCGGATATTCGTCGTAGGAGTATTTGGCTACTACGTTGTATTGGTCTTCATCGTATGGCAGAGAGAATTTTCCTTCTCCATGTGCTACCCAGATACCCAGTTTGCTGCCGCTCAGTGAGCCGAACATAACGCTGCGGTTGGTAGGGATAGTGACTCCGATGAAGGTCGATTCGAACTTATGTGATTCATTGTGCAGCATTTTTCCTTTCTTCTCGTGTTCCGGATTTACCAATCCCAGTTCCATCATCAACTGACAACCGTTGCAAATGCCCAATGACAGTGTGTCTTCACGTGCGTAGAACTTATCGAGCGCCTCTTTTGCTCTTGGATTGAACAAGAAACCTCCGGCCCATCCCTTGGCAGAACCCAATACATCTGAGTTAGAGAACCCTCCACAGTAAACGATCATATTTACATCTTCCAGTGTTTCGCGTCCGCTGATAAGGTCGGTCATGGTGACATCCTTCACGTCGAAACCTGCCAGATAGAGCGAGTATGCCATTTCACGTTCGCCATTCGTACCTTTTTCACGGATGATGGCGGCACGTATACCGCTCGGAGTACGACGTTCCGGAGTGATGCCGTATTGAGACAGTTTGCCTTTGAAGCCCGGCATGAATGCGAATTCAAGCGGTTGCATCTTGTAGTTCTCAAAACGTTTCTTGGCGCATCCGTTCATTGACTGTTTGCGGTCGAGCAGGTAAGAAGAAGAATACCACACATCACGCATATAGTCTATACCGAATTGGTAAGTAGCACCGTCCTTGTTTACCAGAATATGACGTTCGTCCGTCGGTTTACCCAACTTGATGAAGCCTACGCCGGCATCTTCGAGGATTTTCTTCACTTCGTCTTTGTGCTTGTCGCTGATCTGGATAACGATACCCGGGTTTTCGGCAAACAGAATCTTCACGATATCCGTTTCCTTCATCTTGTCAAGTTCGATTTCCAGGCCACCTTCTACGTTGGCAAAGCACATTTCAAGCAGCGTAGTGATCAGACCACCTGCCGAAATGTCGTGTCCGGCAAGAATCAGTCCTTTGTTCACCAACTCCTGTACTGCCAGGAAAGCGTCGCGGAAGTATTCGGCATCCTGTACACAAGGCACTTCGTCACCTACCTTACCCAATGACTGCGCAAATGCCGAGCCGCCCAGTTTCAGGCTGTCGAAGCTGAAGTCGATATGGTAGAGTGTAGTTTTGGCATTGTTGACAAGGACGGGAGAAACCACTTTCTTCACGTCCGAAACCTCACCGCCGGCTGATACGATTACCGTTCCCGGAGAAACTACTTTCTCTCCATTCGGATACTTCTGAGTCATAGACAAAGAATCCTTTCCGGTCGGAACATTGATCTGCAATGCACAGCAGAAATCGCTCAGTGCTTTAACGGCTGTATACAAACGGGCATCTTCCCCTTCCTGAGAGCGGCAAGGCCACATCCAGTTGGCGGAAAGTGATACGCTGTCCAAACCTTCGGCCAGCGGAGCCCATACCAGATTGGTCAGCGCTTCGGATACGGAAAGGATGGAACCTGCTGCCGGATCGGCCAATGCGGCCTGCGGAGCATGTCCGATAGAAGTAGCGATACCTTTCTCGCCACGATAGTCGAGTGCAACGACACCGCAGTCGCTCAAAGGCAACTGGATTTCTCCCTGGCACTGCTGGCGGGCTACTTTACCCGTAACCGAACGGTCCACCTTATTAGTCAGCCAGTCTTTACAAGCCACGGCTTCCAGCTGCAACACCCGGGTCAGATATTCGTGAAGTTTGGATGTTTCATATTCCGGCATTGTGTAGTGACGTTCTACGGTCTTGTCTATCATGTAAGTTTTGGGAGAAGAACCGAACATCTGGTCTACAGCCAGGTCGAACGGACGGACACCGTCGGCTTGCTGGAAAGCAAAACGATGATCTCCGGTCGTTTCACCTACCACGTACATCGGAGCGCGTTCACGTTCGGCAATTTGGCGTACGTGTTCGATGGCTTCTTCTTTAATAAGGAGTCCCATGCGTTCCTGGCTTTCGTTTGCTATAATTTCTTTGGCCGACAAAGTCTTGTCACCGATAGGCAGCTTACTCATGTCAATAACTCCGCCGCACTCTTCCACCAGTTCGGAGAGGCAGTTTACGTGTCCGGCCGAACCATGGTCATGGATAGATACTACCGGGTTTTCGTCCTCTTCGCAAAGGGCACGAACCACATTGTTGGCGCGTTTCTGCATTTCCGCGTTGGCGCGCTGTACGGCATTCAGTTCGATACCGCTGCTGTAACGGCCTGTATCTACCGACGAAACCGAACCGCCGCCCAATCCGATACGGTAATTGTCACCGCCGATCACTACTACTTTGTTTCCGGCTTCCGGCTGTCCTTTCAGGCAGTCGCGTTGTGTGCCGTAACCTACGCCTCCGGCAAGCATGATTACTTTGTCGTAACCATAAGTTTCATTGTTTTCCGTATGTTCAAAAGTCAGTACCGAACCGCAGATCAATGGTTGGCCGAACTTGTTGCCAAAATCACTCGCTCCGTTGGAAGCTTTGATCAGGATCTGTTCCGGAGTCTGGTATAACCATTTGCGTACCGGCAGGATTTCTTCCCATTCGCGTCCTTCTTCCGTACGTGGATAAGAAGTCATGTAGACGGCTGTTCCGGCAATCGGCCATGAACCTTTACCTCCGCCCATACGGTCGCGGATCTCTCCTCCTGTGCCTGTCGATGCACCGTTGAAAGGTTCTACTGTGGTGGGGAAGTTATGGGTTTCCGCTTTCAGCGAAATGACGCTTTTGATATCTTTTATCCGGAAGAAATCGGGTTTGGAGTGGTCTGCCGGGGCAAACTGTTCAATTACCGGACCTTCGGCAAAAGCCACGTTGTCTTTGTAAGCTGAGATGATTTTGTTCGGATTCTCCTGAGTAGTCTTTTTAATCATCTGGAAGAGGGACGATTCCTGCTCTACGCCGTCGATGATAAATGTTCCGCCAAAGATTTTGTGACGGCAGTGTTCCGAGTTGATTTGTGCGAATCCGAAAACTTCCGAGTCAGTCAGGCGGCGTCCAAGATCCGATTCTACCTTTTTCAGGTAGTCCATTTCTTCTTTTGACAGGGCGAGACCTTCTTTTTCATTGTAGGCTTCCAGATCGTCGATATAGATAATGGCTTCCGGTTGGCGGTTGGTCGTGAATACGTTTTGGTCGAGACCTTTGTACATGCGTTGCAGCATTGGGTCATAGTCGGCATTTTCATCTTTTACAGGGAAATACTCCTCGATACGGCTGATACCTTCGAGTCCCATGTTCTGGGTGATTTCTACTGCGTTGGTACTCCATGGAGTAATCATCTCACGTCGTGGCCCAACAAAGCAGCCTTGCAGGTTTTCTTCACTTTCCGGCACGGCTTCACCAAAAAGCCAGCAGAGTTTGTTGTTGTCGTTCGCGTTAAGTTCGTGGTTGCTCTCTACGGCAATCACGCTCTTGGAAGGGGTTCTGAAAAAAAGAATCATGTGTGTATATACGATTTTGTTTTCTTTGTGTGCAAAGATAAGCAAATTCGTTGGTGGTGAGAAAGAAATGCAATAAAAAAACTTCAGCCTGCCGTGGAATGAGACAACGGGCAGGCTGAAGGCAAAAACTGATCTGATTTGTGATTCTAAAATTGTCGGACTGAGAGCGGACTCTGTCGGCAACATTCGCATAGTCATTAGAAAACCGATACTAATTTTTACTATTGAGATGAATGATTAGTGTTTTTGGGGATTGATGTACGAACTGCCTTCGGGGTAATTATACCACCTGCTTTCTTTGTTCGATTCTCCTTCCGGATCTCCAGATCCGGGTATATCGGGCTCTCCTGTTAAATCGGATCCTCCGTTCTCCAACCAGCTCTTAAATCTCGGATAAACTCCCAGCAAATCTATTTTCTCTACTGCCCATCCCATTTCAACAGGTGCTTTCAGTGCCCATACAAAGCCGCCTTTATTACAATAATAGTTCTTTCCTGCCTCTTTCCGGTCAGTTTCATAACCTTTATATAATTCTGTGGGTTTAAATCCGACGAAGTGTATTTCACGTCCGTTATTGGTATTCTGGAGGAAATAGTCAAAGTCGTATGCAGTAGAGAAATTGCCAAATGTACTGGATGCAGTCTCCGGGCTTAATTGTAATTTGAAGGAGAAAACCAGGGTCGGCGTTTCCGCACTGGATGCGATCAATTTACCTGCTTGTGTGTTGTAGAATTGGTTTCCGTCCGTCCCCTTTAAGTTATTAAGCCCTGTCAAGGCGAATATGGGGCTTTGGGTATTTGCGAGAAACTCTACACCAATACCTTTAGTAGCCGATTCGATTTTAAAATCTTTGATCAGTTCTCTGCTGAATGTAGGTGAAGAGATAGGGTCTCCCTCCATATCCGTTGCTTTACCCGGCAACTGAATGCAGAAACGATAAGGCAGACTTCCTCCCATCGCACGGAGCTTCAGGCTGATGGTAATATCCAGATAGCTATTTTTGCCAGAGGAGGAGCCGCCCCAAGTTGTTTGCGCCCGATAGTTTATCACGAAGTCGTTGAAATCATAGTCTCCCATTTCAGGCCACATGTCTTCAAACATAAGTGTACCATATCCATTTTTAGCGGGTTTATATACAGTGGAAGCAGGCCAGCCACTTTCTACTGTTCCCCTGTCTGGAAACAGGCAGTCGGCGGTCCATACATATGATTCACTCCGTGTGGTGGCTTTCGACTTGATGCTTATCTTTTGTGTTTCGTATCCCCCATTCGTTACCGGATATTTGATCCAGATGGCATTATTTGCACTCGGTACTTCCAAAGAGGCACTGTTGCCCCCTTCCGGGATGGCAAGGTCTGCTATCTGTTCGGAACATGCTTCGTCCAGATAGATGGAAGCGGAAATGGCATGCGGCGCATTGGTTGCGAGAGTAACGTTGCGTGTAGTAGACCAATCGAAACCATCCGGTATAACCAGATCGGTGGTGTGCACGGTAGGCACCGAAAGATCTTTGTCATCTTCTACACAAGATGTCAAAAGACACATTAATCCTGCTAATGTGTACATTGCTGTTTTCATTCTTTTCATGATTTGATGTATATTCTATGTAAGTTTGCTGTGTGTTCTGTTTGAATCTTGATACAAACTTATTGTATATATTGTCAAATCACGCAAAGAATGTGGTGGAAATGGTTGAAATGTTCAACTTTTAAGGGTTTGATAGTCTATTCGTGCGAAGAGAATCAATAAAGAAAAACTTCAGCCTGCCACAGTCAAGGGGGGAATGACCGGGCAGGCTGAAAAATAAATCAAACAAATGCCTATCTGAATAATAGGATTGGGGGATGGGTGTTTGATGGTTTATTCTATTGCTTGAGATGAATCGAGATATTTATACCAGTTTTCGTTGTAGTCTTCCGGACTGTCCAGTGAGAGATTCGGATTAGTGATCCAGCTTCTGAACTTGCCGTAAACTTTCATGATATCTGTTTTTTCACGTGGATGTGCAAGCTTAACAGGCACTTTGATACCCCACACGAAATTGTCGGTACTGCAATATTTGATGTCACTGCGCATATTGTTTCCGGCTTCACCGGCATACGAACCACTGTAATAAGCTGTCGGTTCGTAACCTCTCAGGTGAATTTCGCGTCCTCCGTTCTTTTCTTTCTGGAGGAAGAAGTTCTGATTTTCTGAGGTTGCCGTCGCCCATAATGCCTTTGTTTTTTCTTTGTCATTGAAGCAGTTCATCTTTAATCTGTATTTAATCGTTACCAGGTCATTGGCTGCTATTTGATGGTCGGCTTCGGTATTATAGAATGTTCCGCCGTTATTCTGTTTCCGTAATTGATCGGTGCCGGTGAATATGAAGATAGCAGGAGCGTCTTCTCCGGGATTCTGAAGTTCCATCTTAACAAGGTCGTTCCCGTTTATTTCGATCACCTCGTCGATATATCTGGCAGATGTTTGGTCCAATTGCAGTCCCAGGCGATAAGGCAGATAGCCTCCCATTGCACGGAAAGCGATTTCAAATTCAACTCCGTCTGCGTCATAAGAATCTTTGCTTCCGTTGCCGCCGTCAAAGAAGATCGCTTGCGCGTGATACCAGATAACGAAATCGTTGAAATCATAATCTCCCATTTCGGGCCAGTTATCTTCCATCATCAGGGTTGCCGTTTCTCCTTTTGCGGGATACCATTGATATCTGTATGCACCCTCTCCTCCGTTTGTGTCAAATCCACTCACGTTTTCCGGCAGTTTGACCAAGGTCTCTGCACGTGTAGAAGCCGTATTGAGGGGGATGTTCATCATTTCTTTCCCTTTGCTTGTAGCATACTGTATGTATAATGCCCGGTCTGCCTTGGCTACATCCAGCCGGATGTTTTTGGCAACGTCGGATACAGGCAGTTCTGTCAGTAAACTTGCGTCGGTGCATGATGCGTCGGTATAAATCGCCACTCGTGTTGCCACGGGCGAAGTAATGGAGAGATTGACACTCCTTGTAGTGGTCCAGTCCGCGTCATCCGGTATGACCAGGTCTGTCGTTTTTTCCGGTTCTTTGGGTTGTGAGAGGTCTTTGTCATCCTCAACACATGCTGTTAAAGCAAGTGTTGCTCCCAGTAGGGTGTACATCATCCAATGCATTGTTTTCATTCTTTTGGTGATTAGGATTATTTACTTGTTCATTTGTGACTGCAAATATACAATGAAAAGTTGTATATTATGTTACTTTGTGTCTTGTTTTTTATATAAAATATTGATTTTCTATGTATATGTATGGTTAGAATAGTCAACTTTTGGCGGAATAGAGGCTGCGTATATACGAAACAGAGGCTCTATTCACCCGGAATAGAGCCTCTGTCTGTATAAAATAGAGCTTTCGTTTATTCGCTGATAACCTTTCTGTATTCTGCCACTGCCATTTTCTCTGCCAGGTAAGCATTAATCAGGCTGGTATGTGCCTGTGTCCACGAAAGTTGTGCCGAGAGTACGTCGACCATATTTGCTTTTCCTTCGTTGTAGGAGAAGGTGATCAGGTCCAGGTTTTCTTCTGCCAGCTCTTTATTTTCTTTGGCTGTCTTCACCTGCTCTTCCGTTTCCTGCAGCTTGGTCAGTGCGGCAGCCAGTTCCTGGTTGATCTGGTCTACTACGTAGCTTTGCTGCAACTTCTGTATACCCGTGTAGGCTTTCTGTTGCCGGTTGGTCTTGAACCTGGCTCCCCAGCGTAGCACGGGGATATTTACGCTCATGCCTACGATGGGGGTAAACTTCACGTCATATCCCATGTTGGGAGAAGCGGTGGCCCATCCGCCGGTGACGTACATGCTTACTTGCGGATTGTACTGGCTCAGGGCTGCCTTGCGTTGGGCTTCGCTTTTCTGGATGTTGACTTCTGTGCTGGCAAAGTCGGCACGGCGTTGCAGCACGTCGTCCAGTGGGAGCAAGGTGACAGGCGGACACACGACACCGATGGAGCAAAGGCTGTCTACGGGAGCGTTGGGTTCTTCTCCCATCAGGATATTGAGTTTCTGTAGAGCCAGTGTATAATTCTGGCGTGCGCTGATGTATTGAAGTTCGGCTTCCTTACGGCGTGTCGAAATCATCAGCAGGTCGGTGCGGCTGATAGCGCCGTCTTTAAAACGGTCCTGGATGATTTCATATTGTTTCTCTACGATTTCCTGATATTGTGCCGAAGCGTTGAGCATGGCCCGGGCCGAAGAGGCGTTCCAATAAAAGGCATCACTCTGATAGTGAATCTGGTCGCGTGTCAGCTCTTCGCTCAGCTGATCGAGTTTTTCGTCAGCTTGGGCTATACGGTTCTGGGCTTGCAGGGCACCGCCTGTATAGAGTGGCTGCGACACGACGAATACCCCTTGATAAGTGTGGTTGCGGTATTGTCCGGCCGGTCCGTCCCAGGAGTCCATCTCTTTCAGGTTCAGTGTTCCCTCGGCGGAGATGTCCACTTTGGGCAGGAATCCTGTAAAGGCTATTTTCCGTGCGTCCGTGCTTGCCATTGATTTCAGATGCTGCTGTTTCAGCACCTGGCTGTAAGCTTCCACACGGTCACGATATGCCTCACGGCTCAGATGCGGGGCTTGTGCCTGCACTTGTGTACAAAGTCCCAATGCAAACAGAAGTATAAGTTTATTCTTCATCATATACTTTTTAATTTTAGTTCATTTCTTTATCCCTTAATCCTGTGGATGGCGCAATAAGCTACCGGAAGCACAAACAGTGTCAGTGCCGAAGCCACAAGCAGTCCGCCCATGATGGTAGCCGCCATTCCGCCGAACATGGCGTCGAACAGCAACGGAAGCATACCTAAGATCGTTGTACCCGAAGCCATGGCCACCGGTACGATACGGCTGACGGTTGCCTTTATCACGGCTTCGCGCGGATCGAGTCCCGATCGACTTTCGATGTCGATCTGGTCCACCAGTACAATGGCATTTTTGATGTTCATACCGATCAGTCCCAGCAAACCGAGGATGGCGAAGAAGTCGAACGACTTGCCTAACAGCAGTAATCCCAGTACGATACCGATAAATATCAGCGGCAGCATCAGCAAGATTACCGTCGGCTTGCGGTAGGTTTTAAACAGCAGCAGCAGGGTGGTGAACATCAGGAAGAAGGTCAGCGGCAGGTTTTTTGCCAGAGCTTCGTTCGATTCCACCTGGCTTTCCTGTTCGCCGAAGTATTTCAGGGTGTATCCTTCCGGAACCTTGATCTCTTTTTGCACCTGCGACCATATCTGGTTGAAGGCCGCGATGGCATTCACTCCCCTCCGGGGATCGCATTGCGCCATCATCACCATCTGGCGGTTGTAATCCTTCACATTTGAGAAGCGATAGCGGAAGTCGAACTCCGACACTACCTGCTCCAGGCTGGTGGTTTCCGGCCCGTTGCCGAATACCGGTAATGTACGCAGGTCGTTGATGCGGAAGGAATCCGTCACACTGTTGCCTTTCAGCAGAATCGGCAGCACCTGGTCTCCTTCGCGGAATTCACCGAGAGTCATGCCGTTTGTCCCGATCTGGATGCTTTGAGCCATGCCTTGGCGGGAGACTCCCAGGGGTTGTGCCCGTTCCGGGCTGTAGATCGGTTTCCAGATGGGTATTTTATTTCCCCACGAGTTACGTATATTAATAAGGTCAGGGTTTCGGTGCATGATCTCCAGTGCCTGGTTGGTCAGTGCCACCAGCGTGTCCACATTGGGCCCGATGAAACCGATTTCGATGGCTGCATCCACAGCCGGCGACAGTTTGAAGAGGCTCGTACGGGTGATGGCATTCGGAAAGTTGGCTTTCATGTAACCGTCGAACTGTTCTTCATACTCTTTGGTATACTTGCTGTCGTTCAGTTCCACCAATACATTGGCAAAGTTCGGCTTCGGCCCTACGGAGGTAGACGCCAGGTAGTAACGCAGCGGAGTGCTTCCGAAGGTGATCGATACTTTTTTCACTTCCGGCAGTTTTTGCAGATGGGCTTCCACTTTCTTCATCTCCCGGGCCACGTCGTTCACCCCATATCCGTCCGGATAAAACACGTCGGCGCGGAAGTAGGGCTTGTCCAGTGACGGGAAGAAGTTTTGCGGCATCATTCCCATCACCACCAGTGAGACGATGAAGAGCACGATCATCGACCCTAACGTCACAATTTTGCGCCGGATCAGGACGCTCAGTATCTTTTCGAATTTGTGGTAGAACGGTTTGTCGTACGGATCTTTGCCTGCATTTTTGGCCTTGGCTTTCAGGATAAAGTTTCCGAATACGGTGGTTTGTGTCAGTGCCAGTACCCAGCTCAATCCCAGTGAGATGGCCAGTACGACGAAAAGCGGCTTCACGATTTCCGCCACGGACGAAGGTGCCAGATAAAGCGGCAGGAACGAGCAGATGGCGATGAACGTGGCTCCCAGCAATCCCCATTGTGGTCCGGTGGCTCCGTCGATCAATGCTTTCCGGCGGTCCACTCCGCGGGCGATGGCTATCCGTCGGTTTACACCTCGGGCAATGGCTATTTGGGCGTTGTCCGTCACTACGATGGCGTTGTCCACCAGCATACCCATGGCGATGATAAATCCCGCCAGTGACGTACGGTTGAGTCCTACACCCATGAAGGACATGATAAGCAGCGTACCTCCGATGGAGAAGACCAGTGAAGAGCCGATCAATACTCCGGCACGCATCCCCATCACCAGCATGATGATGACAATTACGATCAGGATTGACTCAATCAGGTTGATGATAAATCCGTTGTTCGCCTCTTTGGCTATGACGTTTTCAAGATAAAGGCTTTCCAGGTTCAGTCCCACAGGCATCAGTGGGAGGAGTTCGGCCAGTTTCTGGTCTACCATCTCACCCGTCAGCACCACGTCGCGTTGCGGGTCGGTAGATACGCCGATACCGATGGCACGTTTGCCATTGACACGCATGATGGTGCCCGGCGGGTCCATGTATCCTTTCTCTATGACGGCGATGTCACCCAGTTTTACCTGTCCGGCGCGGGTGGTGATTACCTGGTTCCGGATGTCGTCCACCGTGGTATACATACCGTTGGCTACTATGCGCAACTGCTGTTCGCCGGCGCTGATTTCTCCGGTGTTGATAATCTGGTTCTGCGATTGCAGCAGGCTTGCCAGCTGTTTGGGATCGATACCCATGCCTGCCAGCTTGTTCACCGAGACGAATATATTCACCACCTCGGTCTGTGTGCCGAACAGTGCGACTTTCATCACCCCGTCGGCAGTGACCACCTGTGTCTTGATGCGTTCGGCCCAGTCCCTCATTTCTTCGTAGCTGAATCCGTCGTCGGCTGTCAGGCCGTAGTAGATACCGAATACGTCACCGAAGTCGTCCGATACTGTGGGTACCGAAGCTCCGCTTGGCAATTGGGGTTGTATGTTGAGCACTTTGCGCCGCAGTTCGTCCCATTTCTGGGGGATGGAGGAGGCCGGTAGCGAGGGGAGCAGTTCGAACGTGATTTTGGAAATGCCGTACATGGATTCGGACTTGATCTTGTATACTCCGCTCATGCTCTGTATCTCACGGGAGATGGGCTCGGTGATCAGCCGTTCCACTTCGGCGGGCTCGGCACCAGGATAGCGCGTCATGATGACGGCCGATTTGATGACAAAAGGAGCATCTTCCTTCTTACCCAGGCTGCTGAAAGAGGAGATACCTCCGATCAGCAATACAGCCAGAAAGAAGTAGATGACTTTGGTATTGTCTAATGAATATTTGGCTAAATTCATGATTGTATATGGTTTTGAGTTTGATTCACCACAGAGGACACAGAGGACACAGAGAAGATTTTCTCTTAAAATAATCCTATAAACAAGAGATTAAAACTCTGTGTCCTCTGTGTCCTCCGTGGTGAATCGTATTCATTTCTATTGCGTTGAGCGGGCACTCTTATTTCAGTTCCTTCACCGTTTCGCCTTCCACCAGTTGTGTTACGCCGGCTATTATAACCGTTTCCCCTGCTTTCAGTCCTTTCGAGATAAAGGCCTGTGCGTCTCCCGTCGGAGAGTAAACGGCTACTTCACGGCGGTTTACCTGATTCCCGTTCAGTACCCACACGTAGGTTTTGTTTCCTTCACTTTCACCGAATATGGCACTTAGGGGCACTACCGTCATGGTTTCTTCCAGGAACGGACCTACATCGGCCGAGAAGCGGATGCTGCACGTGAAACCCGGTTTCACCTCATACAGGGCATGGTCGAAAGCGGGATCGTCGATGGTGATCGTCACCGGGATACCCGTACCGTCCGTCGAGATGTCGAGATATTCCTCCAGTTTGGCATTGAAGATGTGTCCGCGGTATGTATCGAACTCCACGCGGAAGTGTTGGTCTTTGGAACGGAGCAGATAAAGGTAAGCATCGGGGATGGTGAACTTGATGCGCAGTTTCTTGGTGTTGACCAGCTGCACAATGCCTTCGCCCGAGTTCACGCGCTGATAGTTCTCCACTAACCTTTTCTCGATAGACCCGTCGAAAGGGGCGGTCAGTTTGGTGTCGCGCATATTGTTGCTCGAAAGTTCGTAAGCCGATTTCTTTTGTTGGAAGGTCGATACGCTGATTTCATATTCTTGTACCGAGATAGCCTGCCGTGCCAATAATCGTTTGTTACGTTCCACTTGGGCAGCGGCGGTTTCGTAAGCCGATTTGTCTGCTGCATACTGTAAGGCCAGGTCGCGCGGGTCGATAGCCGCAATCAGTTGTCCTTTTTTGACCCGCTGGCCTTCTACCACCGGCAGGTTGATGATCTGTCCGCTCACGCGGAAGGCCAGTTTCACATAATCTACAGCTTCTACAATGCCCGAAAAGTCCTTTCTGATTTCCGACCGGGACTCTACCCTGGCCGTCTTTACGGGGCGTACTGTTGCCGTATTGTCTTCTTTTTTTTGTCCGCAAGCCGTTAATAGAATAAGTGCTGCGAGGATACATCCATAGTTTTTTCTCATATTTCCCATTGATTAAGAGTCTGTTTAGTCTCATTTTGAGGGGGCAAAGATATGAAACTGAAAAACTATAAACAGTTTTCCGGTTTGATAATTTAATATTATTAACAACCAGAGGCGGGTGTGGCGAGACTTGGTAACGATGAACGAGAACTCACCACGGAGGACACAGAGGACACAGAGTTTTAATCTCTTGTTTATAGGATTATTTTAAGAGAAAATCTTCTCTGTGTCCTCTGTGTCCTCCGTGGTGAGCCCTCGTTCATCGTTGAAAACCGTTGATCGTTTATTTCTGCCTCGGTACAGTCAAATCTTTACCCTTTTTCAGGTTATAAACAACTTCGGAGATACGGATGTTCAACTCACATCCTTCTAAAAGAGAGATTTTTATCGCCTGTTTTTCGACTTTCATCTGCAGGGTGCATCCACGGAAATTTACTTTGAATGTATAGCTGTCCCACGCTTGGGGGATGATGGGGTTGAAGTCGAGCTGTCCGTCCAGTATTTTCATTCCCGCAAATCCGCGTACGATGACCTGCCAACTTCCCGCCATGCTTGTGATGTGCAACCCTTGGTGTACCTCATTATTATAGTCGTCCAGATCCAGGCGCGTGGCATGCAGGAAGAGGCGGTAGGCTTCTTCCGTGTCTCCTATCCAGGCAGCCAGAATGGCGTGGACAAAAGGTGACAGGGATGATTCGTGTACGGTACGGGGTTCGTAGAACCGGAAGTTCCGGAGAATCGTTTCACGGTCAAAGTTTTCGTAATACAGGAACAGTCCTAACAGCACGTCGCTCTGCTTGATGTAGCACGAACGCAGGATACGGTCCCATGACCACCATTGGTTGATCGGCCGTTCGTTTGCCGGGATATCGTCCACCGTGGTCAGCTCCTTGTCCGGATAGCCGTCATCCTGTATGAAGATGCCCTGTTGTTCGTCCCGGGGGAGATACATTCCGTCGATGATCTTCTGCCAGCGCGAAGTCTCTTCGGCATAATTGAAGCGGGTGACACGGCGCACCCGTGCATACTCTTCCGGAAATTCGTGGGCCACCATCTCGATGCTGTCTATGGTGCTTTGCAGGCATTGCACGCAGGAGAAGTTGGTGTACCAGTTGTTGTTGACGTTGTTTTCGTACTCGTTAGGCCCCGTCACTCCCAACAGCACAAATTTTTGCCGTGCCTGCGAGTAGGATACCCGCTGGCTCCAGAACCGGCAGATGGCAATCATCACCTCCAGTCCGTAGCGGGCAATGTACTCTTTGTTGCCTGTCACCCTGGCATACTGCATGATGGCATATACTATGATGTTGTTGCGGTGTATCTCTTCGAAAGTGATTTCCCACTCGTTGTGGCATTCTTCTCCGTGGATGGTCACCATCGGATAGAGTGCCGCCCCGTCGGTAAATCCCAGTTTACGTGCGTTTTCGATGGCTTTGGGCAACTGGTTATAGCGGTAGAGCAACAGTTTGCGGCACACTTCTCTCGGGGTGGACAGCAGGAAGTAGGGCACACAGCACAATTCTGTGTTCCATTGCGTGTTGCCGCCGTATTTTTCTCCCGTGAATCCCTTCGGACCGATGTTCAGCCGCTCGTCGTCTCCCTGATAGCTCTGGTTCAGCTGGAAGATGTTGAACCGTATGCCCTGCTGTGCTTCCGGGTCTCCTTTGATCTCCACGTCCGTCTCCTCCCAGATTTTTGCCCACCGCTCCTTATGGGCTGCCGTCAGCGATTCCCATCCCTGCTCCCTGGCTGCTTTGGCTTCGTTCACAGCGCGCTCTACCAACTCCTGACGGTCACATTGCAGCGACGACACGATGGCGGTGTACTTGATAAGAGTCACCTTCTCGCCGGGTTTCACGTCTGCTCCGGCGCTGAATCCTGTCAGTTTTTCTTTTTCTATCTTGATGGGGCTGACGCTTATCTGCTTGCTGTTCCTGAAAAAACGGTACGTCAGTGCGCAGCAGATTTGTGAATCTTCCCGCCGGGTTTGCGCCCAGAGGTAAGCGTAGTCGTTGGTGGTTTCGGCACGCAGGATGTTCCACATCTTTTCGTCGAAATTGGCGCTTTCGTGCTTCACGTCGCCGTTCAGATAGGGTACCAGCGAGATTTTGCCTTCATAGTTCACCGATGTCACACTGTATTTTATCAGACACAGGTTCTGGTTGTCCATGCTGTTGATGTGCTCTACGTGCACTTCCAGCGTGTTGCCTTTGGGCGAAGTCACCCTGAAGTCACGGTACGAGATTCCCGCCTTCATGTCCAGCCTGCGTTCATAGCTCTCCACATCCCAGTGTGCCAGATCCAGTTCCTCGTCGATCAGGCGCACGTAGATGCCGCTCCAGTCCGGAGTGTTCGGTATGCGTGAGAAGAATCGCGGGTAACCGTTTTTCCACCATCCCACACGGGTGCGGTCCAGAAAAGTGATTCCTGCTACGTATGATCCCTGCAGGGAGTCGCTGCTGTAGGACTCTTCAAAATTGCCTCGCTGTCCGAAACGTCCGTTACCGAGGCTGAATATACTTTCCGAAGCGCGAAGGTTGTCGGCGTGAAAACCTTCTTCTATGATGTTCCATTCGTCTACCTTGAGGAATTTTTTCATGGTCATTGGGATTGTGTTTTTTAGATCGGCACCTAAGATACAAAAAAAACTTCTGATGCACAATCATTGTGCATCAAAAGTCTTTTTTTTACCGTGGAGGACACAGGGTCCCGCAGGGTATTCATGTCGATAATCGATCGCCTAAGGATTCATTGCGTTGACTCCCAATGCTCCGAGTATGGCAGTAGCCACGGCTATCACCACTTTCAGCACTTTGTGCCAGATTGTTTTTTTCATTGCTTCGTGTGTTTTAAAATATTCATTTTTATGCCGTCGGATCATCTACAATATCTCCGTCGCCGGAGGGCGTTTCACTCTTGATGTAGAACGACACATTGTTCTCTCCTCCGCGGGTGGTAGCCGTGCTGTCGTTTGCCAGTCGCAGACTGTTGTCCACGGCAAAGCGGATATGCACACGCCTGATACCCTTTACGGTACACTCTTTTTCCGTTTCCGTTCCGGCGGAAGTCAGCGTGATGTAGAACGTACCGAGCCCGTCCACCTTCACTTTGTTTCCCTCCACCAGCGACTTTTTCAGTTGCCGGACGAATGCCTGCATGACGTGTGTCACGTCTTCCGCGCTCAGGGCTCCGGTGATTTCTATCTCTTTGGCGATGGAGGCGATGGTAGCTGTTTTGGAGCTGCCCGGCTCTTGTTTCAGATAATACTTTTGGGGCGACGATTTGTCGCTCAGATCTTTGTAGCGCTGATAGCGCATCACAGGTACTGCCATAATAAAATGTTTTTTGGATTCATAAAATGTTTTCTTTCTGTAATACATCAAGGCCTTTCTGATTACGATGTAAAGGTAGTACTTATGCTTTATCCCACAGGCTGTCCGGGGCAAGATGCGGGCATTGGCGGCACTTTGGTCCCGTAAGTGCCTTTTTGAAGATAAAAACGGACAAGAAGCCTTGCCCGTCCACTGCTTTTTTAGTATCTTAGTACTCTGAATCAATAAGTGTCACAAAGCAAAAATGAATCCGGTTCACCACAGAGTACACAGAGGACACAGAGAATATTTTTCTCTTAAAGATCTTAATAAACAAGAATTTAAAACTCTGTGTCCTCTGTGTCCTCTGTGGTGAACCCAACTCAAAAAAACAGTATGGAAAAGAAACCAGAAACCACAGAGAAAAAGTTCCGGATAAAGAGTTATGGCAAGTCCGAACTGGCCTCGCTCTATATGCCCGAAATCAGTCCTAAGAGTGCCGCAAGCGAATTGCGCAAATGGATCGGCAAGTCTCCCGGTCTGACGGAGGCCCTTTCCGCTACCGGGCTGCGTACTAAAGACAAGCGCTATACGCCCGCCCAGGTGGAACTGATCGTAGAGGCGATCGGCGAACCGGGATGACGATGGCGGGGCGGCCTTTCACGGCAGGAAATCGAGGGTTTTTTCAGTCTCCGCATTTCCGCCCATTCCGAACCAGTGTTTGGAGTCGAACTGTGTGTTCCGTATCCGGTTGCCGGTGCGTTCCGCCGTGGCGTCCTCTTCGCAGGGTGAGTACCGCCCGTTGACCGGGTTGAACACAAAGCTGCACTCGCCGATATTCCCTAAATGGCGGAATTTCACTTTTTTCACGTGTACCCGTGTCACACCTGCCTGCCGGTCGCGCTCTATCACCAGTCCGAAGTCACATTTATTGACGAATGCCGCCGATCCGTTGATGTCCTGCAGCGTGGGTACGGGCAGGCGTTTCGTCAGCGGGTCTGTCTGCATCTTGCGTGGATGTGCCACGAGGATGACGAGGCATTGGTGTCTTTGGGCGAAGTTTGCCAGCAGGTCGAGGAATGCCGAGATATATTGCGTTTCCGTCTGTCCGCCCGGGATGCGGTGTTCCAGCCGGTTGAAAGGGTCCAGTACCAGTATGCGGATGCCCCGCCTCCTCACCAGTTGGCGTGCCCGTTCCAGTATCGATTCTACGGTGAAATCTTCTTTGGGCAGGATGCTCGAAATGTTTTCCGCCAGATAGCGTTGCGCTTTCTCGTAGAGCATTTCGGTCATCAGTCCCTTGCGGAAACGCTGTCCGGTCAGTTTTTCGGTCAGTTTGGCCAGGTGATAGGGGAGGGGTTGGTTTTCGGGGCTGAAATAAGCTGTCCGCCATTGGTGGTTGAGGCAGAGGCGCAGCACCAATTCGTCCGTGAACTCCGATTTTCCGTCGCCCGGGTGTCCCGTGATGACGCAGAGCCTTCCGGTCTCGAAGGTGCAGAGGTCGTCCAGGTTCTTCAGTCCCGTTTCCGCTCCCCGTGACAGTCCGTTTTCAAAAAGTATGCGCATCTCTTCGTCCACATCGGCCGCTGTATATACGCCTTCCAACGGCATCTCCGGGGCGTCGGCAAGCGCCTGCGACAATGCTTCCGGACCCGCCTTTACCAAGAGCTCGTTGGCGTCTTTGCACCCTTCGCCGTAGCTGACCACCCTGCAACGTTCGTGTCCCAGGCGGCGGAGCAACTCCTGTTTCAGTTCTTCCCCTTTCGGGTCGGCATCGCCGGCTATGTAGATCACCCGCTTATCTTCGAAATGGCTGTCCACAAAACGGTCCATCCACTTCAGGTTACGGTTGGCACCTCCGGGCACCGATATCACGTCAGTGCGCCCTGCCGTGACAAAGGCGGCTGCATCCAACTCTCCTTCGGTGATGATACATTCCGGGGTGCCTTTGATGCCGTCGATGTTGTAGGGAATCAGTTCCGCTCCGGTGAGCATTTTGAAGTGTTTATGGAGCGTGGCACGGAACTTGATGTTTACCAGCCGTCCCTCTTCCAGATAGTTGAAGCAGAGACAGGGTTCTTCAAGTCCGCTTTGGGGCATGTATTGCACCGACGAGGTGATGTGCAGTTGTTCCGCCGCGTGTGCACTGATGTGGCGTTCGTCCGCCAGCCATTTCAGTTGCACCGGAGTGAGAGGGGTTTCGTTGGCAGGTTTTTCGGGACGTTGGGGGACAGCGGTGCCGTCCGGGGCTGTTGTCCGGGGGCTTGTCCGGTTTCTTTCGGCGGGGAAGTCCACCAGCGGATCTCCTGTCTTTCGTCCGCCATGCTTTCCGCTTCCGTCGTCTGCCACTCCGCTCCATCCGCAGTAATGGCATTTGTAGAGTCCTGAGTCCAAGTCCACCGAAAGGGACTTGTCACTTTTGTTGCTTCTCTGCCCGATACATCGGGGACATTTGGTCTTGATGTGGCCTGCTGTGCGGCCGTAGGCATCAAATTCGATGCCGAGTTCACGAAAATTAAATGATTTCATGGTCGATTTCCATTTGTTTTTAGGTGTTTGCTCTAAACTTGCCGGAAACGGAAACCTGGGTAATGGTTTTGATTTCACCACAGAGGACACAGAGGGCACAGAGTTTTAATCTCTTGTTTATATGGATG
>ERZ773245.920-NODE-920-length-25782-cov-7.521981_pt1 | contig 25782 bp, 22 predicted proteins | sample MGYA00580988_ERZ773245 | MGnify/ENA primary metagenome ERZ773245 (study PRJEB29015, sample SAMEA2737792) | human gut metagenome | biome: human gut; feature: human-associated habitat; material: faeces | place: China | collected 2012 ... | reverse complement strand
TGAACTGTTGCAGGAAAGCGGAATTTTTGTCTTTGCAACGCAACACCCTTGTTTTATCACGTTGACTGAAAAATATATGACACCGCACAGTTACTATGGTATAGCGATTGAAGGGCAACCGGAGGAGCAGATTTATTATCATCGTTCCATACAAGATATTTTTAACCTTTGTTTTAGAGCTGGATTTGTCATTGATGGATTTTATGAAGAATGTTTCAAAAACAACAAAGAAATTCCTATGGTAATGATAGTAAGGCTTAAAAAGGTAAAACGTGATAGCTTAAAATAAATTCAAGTTTATCTATCCCAATCCTCTATAATCCCTGATATTTCAAGGAAAATCGCGGTTTCAACGCTCCGTTTTCGACTGCTTTCCCTTGTTTTTGCCCTTATCCGGCAAAACAAGGGAAAGCTTTTTCTTTTTACTCACCGACTACTTTGTCCAGCAGTCTTGCGGAGGAGCGTTTTGCTTCCTTTGTCGCGTGTGCGTAGATATTCATCGTGGTACTCACATCCGCATGTCCCAGAAGCTCCTGTACGTCCTTTGGCTGTGCGCCGTTCGACAGCAGGTTGCTTGTGAACGTGTGTCTGAGTGTATGGAAGTGGAAGTCCTCAAGGCCCGGAACCTTCTCCTGCGCTGTCCGGCACATGATGCTGACCGTGTTTGCGGATTCGTAGGCTCCATCGGGACGAAGGCAGATGAAGGATAATTCCTTGTAGTCCTCCGGCACTTCTTCCGTCATCCCCAGCGTGTACAGCTCATAGTAACTGCGGCCTTTCTCCTGTACCTCTTTGCAGTAATTCAGACTGTAAAGCTCTCCGTACCTCATGCGGTTTAGGTGTTGTTCCTTCTTTGCTTCTTTCAGGATCTTTGCCAATGTGTCACAGAAGTCCACCGTTCGGATCTTGCTCCGCTTGGTGGGGCCGATCTCCGTCTTGTGCCTTGCCCCGTTGTACCGCATACTGCGCCGTACCGTGATGACCTGTTCTTTCAGGTCAATGTCTTGCCAGGTCAGCGCACATACCTCTCCGATCCGAAGCCCGGTGAAGTAGGCGATCTGAATGGGGAGCAGCGCCGGATTGTTCTTCTTTTTGAGCCAGTCCGTCAGAGCTGCATACTGCTCGTAGGTGATGGTGGGAACAGCCAGCTCGTCGCTGTTGTCGTCCGAGAACAGTTTGTAACTCTCCTGCTTCTTCCGCATGACCACATACTGCATGGGATTGTAGCTGAGAAGCCGCTTGGGGAATACCGCGAACCGGAACGCACCCTGCAGCACCGCCGAGAAGAGGCGCATATAGCCTTTGCTGATGGGCTTTACCTCTTTTCCGTTCGCATCCATCCCTCCGAAGGAGAGCAGATCAAGGAACGATTGCAGATGCTCCGGCGTAACAGTTTTCAGCTTTCTCTCTCCGATGGGAAACTGCTTGATGCGTCCCACCGTTCCCTGATACGCAGATACCGTTCCGTTGCTGAGACTGCCGGGTTTCAGTTCTTCCTCCACCCACATATCCAGCATCTGCCCCACAGTGACGTTTTCGGACTTTGCCACGAACTTCTTCGCTTCATAATCCTCCATTGCCTTACGAAGCATGGCTTCCGTCTCGCTCTTGCTTGCCGTTCCCGCAAACTCGCGCTGTACCAGCTTCCCGCTTTCATCCTCCACATAGAAGCGGTAGTACCACTTGCTTCCTTTCTTTCTCACAGAACCTTTTGCCATAGATATATTATTCTCCTTTCTATCCGTGGCAGCCGGGTCTGTGACATATACGCTTTATTTGTTATCGGCTGAGATCAGCCGGTAAACTCTGTTGTCAAGGTGCCACGGATTCGTCTTTTTCCGGAAGCCTTCTCAATGCTTCCTGCTTGATCCCGAGGAGGTCTCCAATCTTTACATTGGTGCGTCCCTCATCGTAGATATGTAAAAGACCATCCATAAATCGTTTCATATCTTCCACGGGTGCTTCCATCTCTTTGCGATAGACCTTTTCCGTGATTGCTCCGGATTCTATCGCATACCGTCTCAGAGATTCTTTCAGTCCTTCATCTTCTGCAATCTTGTCTACCTCTGCCATTGCCTTTGCGAAGTGCTCACAGAACAGGGCATAGAGATCGACGATCTCACCGAGGAAGGTGGTCAGGAGCTGCTGGTGCGGCTGACCCTGTACGGCACTTGTCATGCTGTCAAGGTAATCGGAAATGTGCTGCTCAATAGCCTTCTTGCAAAGTGTATAGCTATCGTATTCCTTTGCGTCGGATTTGCCTGTCAGCCATTCCGGTGTCGTTTCCAGAGCCTCCGCAATCGGTACGATGAGGATCGTTCTTTCCGGATCGACGCCGCCTGTCTCGTATCTCTGTATGGTGGATTTGTTTACGCCGAGACGGTCTCCGAGCTGGCTCATGGACAGCCGCAGTTCCGTCCTGCGTTCTCTGATTCTTTCACCGACCTGTTTTGCGGTGAAGCTGTTATCTTTTATCATAGGCTTATTCACCTCACTGACGTTAGTATAACACATGCCGTTGCGATTTGCAATAGTGTTTCACAACAATTTTCATATTTTCTTCTTAATAAGTTGCAAAATGAGTTGACAAGTAATAGCAAGTTGCGTATACTATAGTTGCCATCGTTGCAGGATGAGAACTATTGAAAGGAGAAAGAAGATATGAGCGTTGCAAAAATCGGTATGACTATTGAAGAAGCGGCAGAAATGTCCGGAATCGGACGAAACACCATGCGTGCTCTGGTGGATTGGGGCAAGCTCCCGGTACTCAAGGTCGGACGGAAAACCATTATCCGGACGGATACGTTGGAGCGTTTCATGACCGTCAACCAGGGAAGAAATCTGCGCTGCAGGGACGAAGTAAAGGAGGTGGTATGATGCTTACGAAAAGCAGTCTCTCAAGGCCTCGCCGTCTGAGAGCGAAATACACCCCTCGCACAAACCTGACGGTTCGTACTCCGGGTATTTCGCTCCTGCGGAGGGCCTGTATCGAGTGTTCGGGCAGCCCGCCTCACATTCGATACAGAGAAAAATGCTGCGGCATTTTTCCATCGCTGCTCCGTCGGACACTGACCACTCCCGCAGCGGCAACTGCTGTATGCAGTTGCAAAAAAGAACGGTGATGAACCATGCCACGGCATTCGTTCATCCAGATGAGCAAGCTGCCCGATCTGAAAGGACGTATCAGCTATATCGCAAGTCCGGACAGACAGGAAAACCTGTTCGCCGTCTATGACACCGCTGATACCGAATTCTGGACGTGCCTTGCAAGGGAAAGCCGGCAGGAGTTTGGACGATTTGGCACTGAGGGAAAATGTATCGAGGCAAGGGAACTGATTATCGCCCTGCCGGAGAACTTTACCCAATATGATCCCGACGAGGTACTGAAAGAGTTCACCGAGAAATTCAAAGGGCAGTACGGAGTGGAATGTACTTCCGCACTCCACTACAACAAGACAAAAACCAACTACCACATCCATCTGATCTTTTCCGAGCGGCGGCTTCTGGAAACGCCGGATAACAAGATTGCTACCCGCGCCGTGTACTTCGATGAGACCGGGAAACGGGTACGGACGAAGAAAGAGATCACGGGAGAAGATGGAACGATCCGCAAAGGCTGTACGGTGATCCCCAAAGGGGAAATCTACGAGCAGCACATGTTTACGACAAAAGACACCTTTTTCAAAAGCAAGGGCTTTCTGGCAGAGGTAAAGGAGCTGCTGACCGAGCAGATCAACCTTCATGTCCGGGAGGAAGAAAAGCTCGCCGTATTCGATCAAAGCAGCGTGTATCTGCCTACAAAGAAGATCGGCAAGAATAATCCCATGGCAGAAGAAATACGGGCTGACAATGAAGCAAGACAGGACTGGAACCGCACTGCTGATCTGGCACTTGTCGTCGGCGTACCGGCGGAGAAGGTACTCGAAATCAAGCACGAGGAGATCCAAAACAAGAGTAAATACTCCATTTCCGAACACGGATGGCTGCCTGGCCTATTCCGTACCATCGTGCAGAAAGCAAAGTCGATTTTGGAGCTTCTGATCCGTCAGGCGAAGTTGCCGCCGAAACCGAAGCCCGGTATCGATATGGCAGTATTCAAAGAGATGAAAGAGCTTTTGCACCGGCTCAGAAAGTGTGCATCCGAGATCAAGCAGATACAGGACACCGAGCTGCCAAAACTGAGAGCGCAGCTTGCAGAAACCACAGGCATTTTCAAAGGCAAGGAGAGAAAAGCGAAAGAATCAGAAATAGAGGCCGCTGAAAAGAGAGTCAGCGATCTCAAAGACAGGATTTCCTGTATGGTACAGGAGCACGGCTACCCCGACGGGCAGGCATTCATGGCCGCCTACAATAAGGCTGAGAGCATAGTAAAGCGTTATGAGTGGGAGCTTGCGGAATGGAAACAGCAGGTCGAGGGAAAACCAGCCGAAGAAAAGAAGCCGCCGGAACGCAAAAGCGTACTGGAACAGCTTCACAGGATACGGGACGAGGCGCAGAAGCCTCAGAAACGTTCCTGCCGCGACAGGGACGAGCGTTAAGACAACAGACACCAACACCGCCGTTTTCGGCGGTGCATACATATAGCAAGCAGCCGGGTATTTTGCGTACCCGGCTGCTTCGTTTATAAGGTCAGAGCTTGACAAAACCATCTTATTGCGTTATAATAAATAAACAAATTTGTTTATTTATTTCTGAAAGGAGGAGTGACCTTGATTGAGCCTTCTGAGTTCGGCTTGTTTTTGAAAGAGAAGCGAAAAGCTGCTCATCTAACACAAGATGATTTAGCAGCAGTCATAAACAAGTCAGGACAATATATCAGCAACATCGAAAAAGGGAAAAACAACGCTCCCCCAGATCCTTCAGATATAGAAGCCCTAATACAAAAGCTTGGGCTTTCCGATAGAGAAGCATCCATTTTCAAGGAAAAAGCTTCCGCAGATCGAGGGCGCTTGCCTAATGAGCAAATGGATTATTTGATGAAACATCGAAAACTACTTGATCTCATCGATTACGGATTGGAAAACAACGTAAACGACAAGCGTTGGGCAGAAATGCTAACCGCAATTTCAGGAGGAAAATAAAATGACTTTGAATGAAGTATTAAAGAATACAAACTATGACGTTTCTCTCTTTTCTGAGGAAGCAAGAAAATTCATTGAGGAAGCTATCGTTGTTAATACCGTCAGGGGCAAGGAAACGCCTTTCATTACATGCCTGAAACGCGGCAAGGAGATCGTCTTAAAGCCTGAAGAAGCTGTACGTCAGCTTTATCTTTATAAGCTGATTCACGAATATGGTTATCCCGCAAGCCGCATTGAAGTCGAATTCCCGATTCATTTTGGTCGCGAAGTCAAACGCGCTGATATTGCCATCATGGACAAGGATCGTCCGATGGTGCCCTATATCATTGTGGAGCTCAAGAAACCTAAGCTCAGCGATGGTAAAGAGCAGCTCAAATCTTACTGCAATGCCACAGGAGCGCCCATTGGTGTATGGACGAATGGCGAGCAAATTTCCTATTACAATAGAAAAGACCCGAACTATTTCGAGCCGATCACAAATATTCCAAAAGTTTCCGAAAAGCTCAGCGATATCATCAACGAGAAATTTACTTATGAAGATCTGAAAAAGATTGACAGAATCAGCCAGCAAAAACGCTCTCTCCGTTCTCTCATTCAGGAAATGGAAGATGAGGTGCTTGCCAGTGCAGGAGTGGATTCTTTCGAGGAAATTTTCAAGCTGATTTTTGCCAAGCTCTACGATGAACTGATCTGTGAGCGTGATCCCAGTGCGTATTTGAAGTTCCGCAATTCTGGCGAAACGGATTTTGAACTGAAAGAGAAAATTCAGGGTCTCTTTGACGACGCAAAGAAAAAATGGGAAGGTATCTTTACTGACGAGAGCAAAATTCTGCTTTCTCCTTCCCACCTTGCAGTATGTGTCGCAACATTACAGGATATTAAACTCTTTAATAACAACCTTGATGTTGTGGACGATGCCTTTGAATACCTGATGAGCAAGGCGCAGAAGGGCGAAAAAGGCCAGTATTTTACACCGCGCTATGTCATTGATATGTGTGTGAAAATGATGAATCCGACTGTCAATGATAAGATCATCGACACTGCCTGCGGCAGCTCCGGCTTTACCGTCCACAGCATTTTCAAGGTCTGGAAAGATATTCGCCGTGAAAAAGGACTTCCAGAAGGCGAAGGATTTACTGCTGCACAGCGTATCCCAGAAGAAACAAACTTCGTACGTGACAACGTGTTTGCCATCGACTTTGATGAAAAGACTGTCCGTGTTGCCCGTACTCTAAATCTGATTGCTGGTGATGGGCAAACAAACGTCTTGCACTTGAACACGCTGGATTTTTCCCGCTGGAATGAAATTACGAAGCAGGAAGATTGGAACGACACCTATAATGAGGGCTTCAAGAAATTAAAAAAGCTGCAGCCGAAAGGCAGCAGCGATTATAGCCAGTTTCAGTTTGACCTGGTCATGGCGAATCCTCCGTTTGCTGGAGATATTAAAGAAAATACTATCATTTCCCGGTACGAACTGGGTAAAAACTCTGCCGGGAAATGGCAGAATAAAGTCGGCCGAGACATTCTCTTTATCGAGCGAAACCTGAACTTCCTGAAACCCGGCGGTCGCATGGCAATCGTTCTCCCCCAAGGACGCTTTAATAACAGCAGTGATAAGGCTATCCGTGAATATATCGCAGAACGCTGCCGCATTCTCGCTGTTGTCGGTTTGCACGGAAATGTATTCAAACCGCATACCGGAACAAAAACCTCAGTTCTGTTTGTTCAGAAGTGGGACGATGAACTGTGCCCGAAAAAGGAAGACTACCCGATCTTCTTTGCCACCATGCAGAAGCCCAGCAAAGACAATTCCGGCGATAAGATCTACCTGAAGGATCCCGATACCGGCGAAAATGCGCTGGATGAACACGGTCACCTGATTGTCGATCACGATTTGTATCAGCTTTCGTATAAAAAGCAGGATGGTACCATCGTGAAACTGGAACCGGGTATTGCGGAAGCTTTTGCGGAATTTGCAAAGAAAGAAGGTCTAAGTTTTTTTCGATAAGCCCATCCGTCGAACCTTTCAATGAAGCCAAATATAAGGCTTTGATGGATGGGCTGGATATTGAAGAAATACAACTTGCCAACCTTGAAAACTCATTTACATTGGGAGCAGAATATTATGGAAAGATCTATATTAGTACCGCTAACACGATAAAGAAATTGAATCATATGACGCTGCATAGTATCTCCAAAGTAATAACCGATGGAGATCATGGCTCACCTGATTATCAAGATTCTGGAATTATCTATTTGCTGAGCGAAAGCGTTCAAGAGGGATATATCGACACTTCGAAATGCCGCTTTATCACTCAGAAGAAGAATGCCGAATTGAAGCGTTCCGAGTTACATCCAAGAGATATTGTTGTTACAAAAACCGGTGTATATTTCGGAAAGAGTGCAGTAATTCCCCCAAACATTTGTAAGGCAAATATGATCGCACATGTTGGGAAAATTGAACTTAAAGGCGGTTACAATCCATATTATGTTTCTACTTTTCTCAACAGCAAATACGGATATTATCAGATGAGGCGTCGTGGGATTAAAGCTACTCGTCCAGAGATAAAGTTAGTGGAATTTCCCGAAATAATGATACCGATTTTTTCCAATGCATTTGATAGAAACATAGAATCAACAATTGAAAATGCAATTAGAATACTATCCGTATCCGTTGATATGATGAGAGGCTGTGAAACTAATCTCTTAAACACCGTAGGACTTAAAGCAGATACATCGTCTTGTTCAGGTTATTCCATCAGGCTGTTTGGGGAGTCGTTTTGTAACTCTGGCCGCCTTGATGCGGAATACTATCAGCCGAAATATGAGGCAATTGTAAAGAAGCTCAATACAAGAGAGACGGTACTATCGTTGTGCAATCTGCATGATAAAAACTATAACCCAGATGCAAAACAAACATATCAATACATAGAACTTGCAGATGTGGGGCAATCAGGTGATATTTCTGATGTTGATATTCAATACGGCAGTGATCTACCCACGAGAGCACGCCGAATTGTAAAATCAGGACAGGTGATAGTGCCTTCTGTTGAAGGCTCATTACAAAGCTGTGCCCTAATTACCGACGAATATGATGGTGTACTGTGTTCAACCGGGTTTTATGTGCTCGATTCTGATTGTATTAACTCTGAAACTTTGCTTGTCCTTTTCAAATCTGAGCCGATACAGGCTCTTATGAAGCAACGTTGTTCAGGGACAATTCTTACTGCAATTAGCAAAGATGAACTTCTTTCCATGCCGTTACCGATGATTGATGATGACATTCAAAAAGAAATTGCAGCCAAAGTGCAGGAAGCCTTTGCCCTTCGTAAGCAATCCAAGCAACTGCTGGAATATGCAAAACAAGCTGTCGAAATGGCAATCGAGCAAGGCGAAGATGTGGCGCTGAAATGGCTGAAAGACAAGGTGAATTTAAGCGTATGAAGACAGAAAAGAAATACGAACAATGGAAAGCCATCACTGAATCTGACTTTGTTACGCTGTTTATTAAAACATGGTTCACTTACATAGCTTCTTTGCGCGAGTTGAATCCGGATGTAAAGGTTTTTACAGACGAAGGAATGCCGCGGGGTGATAAACCTTTTTTGAATGCTTTCAAGGATGGTATTATGCCGATTGTTCAAAAGCAGCTTCCTGTAGAATCAGTAGCGCAGGAATTGTTTCAGATGTACCCGGTCAGCATGAGAAAGGTTATGGATGTTTTTTCGCAATACTTTTTCCAAACCTTTTTTCGGATCAATGAATCGTTCAATTACACGGATAAGACACTCGACGTAGACTCAGACGGGAAACTCAAAGAACGATACGAAGCGCATCTGCACATTGTTGATCGGTATTGTTTGAAATTCTATTTGGGTGTATCCGGCCGTTTCCGTACAACCAATTATAATGAACAAATCAAGAGAGAAATTGATTTGCGACCCATTATTGAAGCAGTTGTATCCAGGCATAGATTTCAGAATCCATATGTCAATGAGATTCAATTTATGCGTGATTTTTACAACGGCATTATGAGTGAAGTATCCGGAATTCTACGACATTATTTGGACAATACACTGCCGTCAAAAGGATATAATCAAACTGTAAATGGGAAAATCAGAGATGCCTGCCTGCGGTTAAACTCGGCGCTTAATGTGAAATTTGACTACAACTATAAATACCCCCACGAAGTAGGAGCATTAGATGATCCGAATTCCTATGCGATAGTCTATCAGCTTCCATTTAATGGTTTTGGTCGGATTGAACCGGATAATATTTATTCCGCAAATGAGGGTGTATATTCACAGCTGATAGCAACAAAAGGCGTTGACTGGTTCGCAAGTTATGTGTATTCACTCAGAAATGCACTATTCCACGAGATTATCACTCCGCTTGACGAAGAATGGCAAACCATCTTCAAATCGGCATATTTGGTGTTGAAACAGGTGTCGGATGTTTGTATTGCAACAATCAACAGAATCATAGAATTTCCCCAATCCCAAGAAAATGCTGTTTTTGACTATGTAACCGCCCACCATGATAATGTGTTTTCTGCTCTGGCTGATTCTGTAGAGTTACTTGATTATCCCAAAATGACATTAAACAACTGGAAAATCGACCATGGGAAAACCATTTTGAAGGGCTGGTTCCTTGCAAAGCTAAAACTTCAAAACGGCACAGCCGAAGACATTAAAGCAGGTGCAGGCAGCATTGAGGAAGTTGACAAGGGCTTTGATTTTGAGGTAACGTTGAATGACGATTTTTCAATTGCGCATGACAGTGAAAGCAATACAGATCGTATTTCAATTCAACTTCAAGGGGCATAGCGGTATTTGATTCAAAAAAAGACGGCGAGGATTCATTCCCCGCCGCCAGTAATGTATTATGAGTAGATTAAATTATTATTGACAATTTCCATTGCCGTTTCCTGTACTGAGTTCATTCGCTGTACCCAAAGCATCTGATCTTCCGCTTTTAGCGTTTCCGTGATGTCTTCCTTTTTAGCAAGTCCTTCTACCAGCCGAAGGAACAATTCCTCAGCTTGCTCGTTCAGATCGGCAAGGTAACTGTTGAGCTTTCCGCTGAGAAGCAGGCTGTTATACAGCCCTTGACGATTCTCGCGAGTATACCGAAGATGCCGCTGTCCCCATACGCCGATAGGCTGCTGTTCTTCCTCGGGGATCGTCAGGTAAGAAATGTAATAATCGCCTTGCAGTTCATACCAAAGACCGTTGTTTTCATCATAAATGTACTTGTCCATATTCAAAATCCTCCGTATAATTAGTTCGCGTATACGCCACAGTTTCTCGGCTGCCACATGTTGTTATATTGTTTTACCAGATTTTCCTTCCCTTGCTTTTGCCCTTATGAGGCGTTGAGGGCAAGGGTAACGCCATGTGAAACCGTATAACGGCAATGGGTGAGCAAACTGCGAAAAATCCTTTGTTTTCAAGGATTTCGGAGGATTTTATTAACGGCTTATAACAGCCGCTAACAGGTTAAGATTTCGATAGATTCAAATTCCAGTTTGCCGGATAAATAGCAAACCCGGCCGAGCCAGTCAACGGTCAAGATGAACGGGCTTCGCCCGCCGTTGACAGCCCCGCCCGGTTTTGCAGTTAGGCAGTCAAGGAGCGACAGCCTAAAGTGCTGCCGCCCCTTACTATCATAAAAAGCAACTACTAACCAGCCACAGCCCTTTTGGGAGGAAAGGGGGATTTTCCATGACCTGTACAGAAGAATATCGGGAACATATCGAGTACACTTTCCATGCCTTTTGCAAAGTCGTTATCCGAAATGCAACGATCAACGCAGCGAGGACACGGAGCAGGAAGCACAAAAGAGAAATATCCCTTGAATACCTCACAGACGAAAAGCACTACCCTTTAGGCACGACAGATGAATATTTCCAAGCCCCGGAGCCGGACGAGGAATACATACTTACCCTTTGCGGCGATACGGTCATTTTCAGCAGCGGCTTACTTGCGGAAGCCCTGTCACGGCTGGACGAACGGGAGCGGGAAATGATTTACCTGTCCTTTTTCAAGCGTATTCCACAGCACGAAATTGGCAGACAGTACGGGCGCAGCCGCAGCACAGCGGGCTACCATATCCGAAAAGTCCTACGGCAGCTCCAAGCGGAAATGGAGGGAATGGCATATGAGAAATAATAGGCTTCTCCCCTATGAAACAATCGTCCAAGCCACCAGCGGGGAGCCGGAAGCGGTGGGAACTGTATTGCAGTATTACCGCCGCCGCATACAATGTGCCGCCCGTGTGAATGGACGGGTAGACCAAGATACAGAGGACTACATCACCCAGACGCTTCTCACAGCTATTTTCAAGTTCCGCTTTGGGAGATAGCCCTACCGCCTACAACTGAATAACCGCCGCTTCGCCGGCAACCAGAAAGCAGTAAATCTATTCAACAGATTTGCTGCTTTTTTTCGTTCCTGTTTGGCATTTTTGAAAATCCCCAGTATGAAAAAACAAAAGGGAAAATTGCCGCCGCAGTTGGCAAAATCCCTTACTTATCCGTGGAGGGTATCAAAGAAAAAAATACTGCCATTGTCCGCCTTTTTCGGCTTGCGTGGTGTTGTAGGGAATAAGGGGAAATTCTAAAAATCTCCGTCCATTTTGCTTTGCGTGGTGTTGTAGGTAGTGAAAGGAAAATTTTCAAGATAAGCCGGAATAGCGGGTAGCAAAGCCCTTTTGAAACGTTTTGTTAGCGGAAAGGACGGGAGCCGGGGAACGCCGGAGTTTTTCAGAGCAAGATTCTACCGAGGTGCCAAAATTCGCTCTCCGCTTATTTTTGCCCCTGCGGGAATCTTGTTGGGGAGTGCCTTCCCCAAACCCTGCTATGCGCCCTGTCGGGCGAGAAAGGAGGTCACAGACCATGCGAAAGAAATACAATACGCCCCACCGCCGTCATGTGGTAAAGACCCGCATGACCGATGAAGAATACGCCGACTTCACCGGGCGGCTGGCGGCTTATGAAATCAGCCAGTCCGAGTTTATCCGGCAAGCCATACGGAAAGCGACCATACGCCCCATTGTCACCGTTTCCCCGGTCAATGACGGGCTGCTTGCCGCCCTCTCCAAGCTCACGGCAGAGTACGGGAAAATCGGCGGCAACTTAAACCAGATTGCCCGGAGCCTGAACGAATACGGAAGCCCCTACCGGGGGCTGGAAAAGGAAGTGCGGGGAGCCGCCGCCGACCTTGCCGCCTTGAAGTTTGAAGTCTTGCAGAAAGTAGGTGAAGCCGTTGGCGATACTCAAACATATCAGCTCTAAAAATGCCAACTACGGGGACGCTGAAAAATACCTCACATTCGAGCATGACGAGTTTACCATACCCGTCAATCGCCATCTTGCGGAGGTAGGCACCGATCCGCTGGGTGGGGAGCTGAGCCATCTTCTGTTCAATCAAAGCCCGTTCCTCCGCCGTCACCGGGCAGCGAAGAACGATGGGCCGTTTCCTGTTTGCCATAGCGGATACCTCCGTTTCTCATAAGGGTTTGGGATATCCCAACAAGCAATTTTCTCTTTTCGGGCAAGGAACCTGAAAAGAAGAAAAATCCGCAAGTGTGGCTACACTTGCTGTGCTTGCTGACTACTTCGTACCCCCGTATTCCTTCCGCTACCCATACTACAATCTGAATGGGGCCTTTTGGCCACATCTGCGGATTTTTGCAAAAGAAAAACGCCATGAACTACCTGTTCATAGCGTTCCTTATACCGTATTCAATTTTCTCCCTCGTTGTCCGTCCTTGCGTCCAGCAACGCTTGCGCGGTTGCTGTGAGGATTTTGATTTCAGCGTCCGTCAGCTCATCCAACAGCGTTTCAAACTGCATCCGCTCCGTGGACTTGCCCTCCATAGTTTCACCATGAAGAATCTGATCCACAGAGATATGATAGCGGGACATCAGTTCTAAGAATACCTGTACGCTGGGATGCTGCCCCTTATTTTCGATGTTGGCAAGATAGCGCGGCGAAATAAACAGCGCGTCGGCCGCCTTATTCCGGGATTCTTTCTGCTTTGTGCGCCCAGCTTTGATTGCTGCACCATACGGCTTGAAGTCGATTTTCGCAACAGGGCGCTTTTCTTTTTTGCTCTTTTAGACATTTTCAATCACCCTATTACATTCTACTGTTCCCCTTTCTTTTGAAATATGTCTTGATTATTCAATGCAGTAGCTTAAATAATTCATATTACAGGAAGCGCTAAGCGGCGTGACCTCTTGCAAATATCTGAATAATGCAAAAACGCCATCTCGTGAAATTACGAGATGGCGTTTTTTGACGAAGCATGTATCGTATGTGAATACATGAAATGCGCACTTTATAGAACATATCGAAACGGGCGTACAATAATACGCAACAGCGATTGAAGGACTTGTTTGGTAGCTGAAACTTTTGGTGTTATATACAATTCTCCCGTAACTGTCACTCCGTCTGGTGATATGGTTTTGCCCTCGTACATCATCTGCTGTGCTTCATCCCGAAGTATAGCATTTAGTGCAGGACAGTCTATCAACAGCATCATTTCCGTATCCAGATAGGCACTACGCATATCCCAGTTAAATGATCCGATGATGCTAATTCGATCATCAATCAGAATCGTTTTAGTGTGCATGGAGAAGCTGCCGTTCCACTCACATATATCAACACCCGTTTCTAAAATATCATCCCTATGATTGAGATAATCAGCGCAGCCCCACGGATTTGCTCCACTCTGCGGCGCGTTGGTAATGACCTGTACCTGTACATTGTCGGTGACCTTTTTGAGTGCATTATACATAGCTTGGTTGCAGATCATGTATGGGGTTTGCAACACAATATTTTGTTCACCCTTCTGCATCAGCGTTGTCAAGGTATTCAGAAGCATCGGCTCCTTATTCCACGCAGTGCAATCACCACTTAAAAGTGCGACTTCATTTGTCTGGAGCGTTTCTGTCTCCCAGTTAATCGCTGTTAACTGTTTTGCGTCATTGATCTCAGTCCAACGTCTTGCAAGAATGGCAGTAGCTTTTTTAACCCTGTGATTCTCAGCCTCTGCGTGGAATGCACGGTTGGTATCAAGTAACCATATCCTATCAAAATATTCTAACAAGGTATTAGCGGACGCTGTTGTGAAACCGCCGTTGTATACGACTATATCACGATCTATGTTCTGACGTGACGTACCCCCACTCCCAAGGAATAAGTCGCTGGTGTTCCGCCCACCCATAAGATATGTAGATCGGTCGATAATCAAGTATTTATCGTGGCAGCGATAATTGACCGTCCAAAGTTGCGTCAGCCGAATAGGGTTGTAGAATTTGACCTCCACATTGTCGTGCGCTGCCAATGCCTGAAACACATCACTGCCGCTTAAATGCAGTTGCGCATTGATTCCGTCAATAATGAGCCGTACTTGTACGCCGCGCTCTGCCGCGCCCCAAAGCGCCGCGATCACATCTGTTCCACTGCTGTCGGCGCGGAAGTCAAAGGTTGAGAGAATGATTTCTTCCTGTGCCGAACGAATGAGCCTCAGCCTCCAAAGAAGTGCATCCTCGTTATTGTCAATCAAGCAAACTCGTTCAGACGTTGTTATGGATACTTCTGCCTGCGTATCACTCTTTTCATGTGTTCCAATCAGCGGAGGAATAATTAAAGAAACAAGTAGATATATCAAAAAGCATAATGACACACCTAAAACTAGTTTGAAGCATTTTATGCGAAAGGTTTTTTTCATGTTTGATTCGATTTCTCCAAGCAAATCATTTTTTCCTGAGTTGCTAATTTTATCTGCAAAATTGACTTATTTATGAGGACTATCATTCTCGTCTGAGTTGCTTTGTACATTGGACAGCTCCGGTTTGCGGGTATGCAGCCGCCGTTCGATTGATTCGTGTAGAAGCTGAGATACAAGAGCCATTAACGGAATAAAGAAGATCATGCCAAGGACACCGAACAGTTTACCGCCCAGCAAAACCGCCAACAACGTCCAGAATGGGGATAGCCCTACACTGTTTCCCACGACGTGAGGATAGATGAACTGATTTTCAACAAACTGAGTTGCCTGATAGACGATGAAGCATAGGAGCGCCTTGTTCGGAGCCGCCAATAAAGTAAATAAAATGCCGAAAGCGCAGGAGAGAAATGCTCCAATATAAGGAACGAATGCAAAGGCGGCAGTTAAAACGGCTGTTAGCCCCGCATATGGAATCCCTGCAACAGAAAGCGAAAGAAAGATCAATGTTCCAAGAATCATAACCTCGACACACTGACCAGAAAGAAACTTCGCATAGGTGTCATGTGCAAGTTTCGAAATATGGCAAATTCTATCTGCAACGGATTCCTTACAGTAGGCATACAGTGCCCGTTTGCTTTGACTGCTCAATTCACGCCATCCAATTAGCACATAGAATGTGATCACAAGTGAAATTGCAACATCAGCAATCGCAGATACCGTAGAGCCAGCAACATTGGCAACTGAGGAAATCACTGTGTTCATTTCGCTCGAAATGCTTTGCAGAATAGATTTCCAATCGAGCGTAGCGAAATGTGCCGACAGTTTCTCTGTGTCAATGCCGTATCTTTGCAATAAGCCGACCCAGTCAGGCCATTTTTCTTGAACAAGAGCAGCAATGCTTTTTACAGATGCAGTGAGCTGTGGAATCGCAATTACACACAGAAGAGCAATAATCGCAATAACACATATCAGCGTCAGTAACAGGCTTATCATGTCTATTTGCCGATCTGTAGCTTTAGTCAGCTTTCGTCGAAGCCTCTTTGCCAGTCCGCGCACGGGTACACTCAGAACAAAGGCCAGCAAAAGGCCTGATAAAATCGGAGCGAGCAAGCCAATACACGATTTTAGAAAGTTGGCAACATAGTTTAGATTGTTGAATGCCGCAAATAAGATCACCCCAAACGTGATTAGTAGAAGCGGTTTTTTGTAGGATTTATCCATGATTACATCCTCGTAAGAAATCGGTTTGTTTTATTATTGGGGAGTATCTTATAGGCAATCCACCAACCAAAGAAACAGACTGGCAATGCAGCGAGAACATCCATGATAGAATGCTGTTTCATAAAAACGGTGGAGAGACTGATACACACGGCGATTGATGTAGCAGCGATTTTCCATCCGACGCTTTGGAGCGCCTTGCAATCCCATAACCCAAACATCGCGGCAACGGAGCCTATTACATGAAGTGAGGGGCAAACATTTGTATTGGTATCGAAACTATAGAATAATTCAATAAAGCGTGTAAGTAGATTATTGCGTACAAATGCTTCTGGCCGCAAATTTTGGCAGGTTGGAAAGAACAGGTAAATCAAAACCGTGATCGTATAGGTGACTATCACAAAATACATCATACGCCGAAATGCAGGTACATCGACGAAAAAAGTATAAACCAACGTACCGATTAGAAAGACAAACCAAAATAGATACGGAATCAACGCCCATTCACAAAATGGTATTATATCATCGAGTCCACAATAGACGGGATAGTAATTTCGTTGCGGTTGCAACCGCTCAAGAAACAAAAACAGCAAGCCGAAAATTGGCCAGTAAAGCAATAGCCTGACGTGAGAAAATTCAGGTGTATTAAGTTTATGGATGCGGAACTCACGGTAATTAACTTCCGGCTTTATATGATTACTTTGCATGACTGTATATCCATTCATAGATTTTATCGGCTGCCGTACATTCCGTCTGCGACCGCATTGCCGCGCGCATTTTAGAAAGAAGCACTGGGGCATTTAGCGTTTTTATTGTGGTGTCTGCGATTGCTTTTGGCGTATTGGCTGTAACGGCCATTCCATTACGCAGAAAAAAATTCAGATTATGTGTCTCGCAGCCAGCCACTGCATCGATAAGCACCATTGGTAACTCTGCCGCCATTGCCTCAGATGTACTTAGACCTCCGGGCTTTGTCAGGAATAGGTCTGAGGCTTGCATGAGCTGCGGCACATTATTGACGGTTCCCAGAACATGAACTTGAGAATACTTTTCTGTTCTTTTTTGGAGTTTTTTGCGTAAATCATCATTTGTGCCGCATACAACACTAAGTTCTTGTTCTGTTGTGAGGTAAGGGCAGAGATACGATATAATCTCCTCCATTGGACCGCAGCCCATGCTACCGCACATCATTAAAATATGCTGATGAGCAGGAGAGATTCCGGCGTTGGCTTTTCCTGCTTCTTGTGACACACGCTGGTAGAATTGCTGCCGCACAGGGATTCCACTGGCGATCAGTTTTTGAGGTTGAAGTCCACATTGTTCAAACTCACCTAACAGCGAAGTGGACGGAATGAAATACCAGTCCAGCGCAGAATCCGCTGTGCAGGGAGCGCAGGTATAGTCTGTAGAAATGTGGCTCGTTACAAGCTGTAAGCATGGGTGCTGTCGGCGCATTTCTGTCAACGCCAAGGCTGGGAATACATGAGTACAGATAATATTATCGTAGCCTGCAGAGCGGATGTATTGATACATCCGCTCTGCGCCGGAGGAAAGTAGCTTATAGATCGGCGTTCCCTCACAAAAAATATCTTCGTGAGATTCCGCACGCTGATACCCAGCATCAAAAAGCCTTGGAGCATGGCGGTAAATTCGGGTATGCCAATTAGAAATAAACGTGGATGCTTTTTCTGAAATAAACTGCAAAGAATCTATAATATTGCAGATTTCTCCGCGAGAGTGGTAGGCTTCCTGAACTGCTTGCGCACAGGAGTTATGCCCTGCGCCAGTGTTGCAGCTTAGAATTAGTGTTTGCATTTGAATCTCCTATTTTTTCCTTTGCTGCATAGCAAACAGCTTTTGCAGGCGTGGGCGATTATAGCGCTGGACAACAATAAACGGCAAATTACCCAGCACAATGTAGATAATCGTTATACATACCCCGCCAACACCGGACCATATTTTCAGCAGTCCAAGACCGGCGATAGACAACAGAATATGTGTCCACTCTGCCACGCAAGTTTCTTCTATCATGCGCGGCAAGTTCTCATAGTTTTCCTTTGTCAGTTTCTTTTCCGGCATGATTTTAACGAATATGCGGCTCATATCGGGGATCTTTGCCTGCCATTTCCGAACATGAAGCCGCTTCCATAGTTTTTGCTCTGCCGGGTGGCAGACCCAAGGAAAACGATCGGCGTGAAACCAATGCTTCGGGATCAAGCGCCCCACTACAAAGGAGAGAACCCCTAACGCCGCGATATATAGCAGACACATAAGAAAATGCTTCATAAAAACCTCAACATAGCGGTGCGAAAATACGAAGGACACCATCTACGACCCAGCGGCGCGAATAATGTTTCATATCATAGGGCTTTACCTCTTTACATTTTGCCTGTGTAGCGATGAAATCGTCCTTTATTGCTGCAATAATACTGGAACGATAAAAGAACGAATTGTTTTCAAAGTGGAGAAAGAGACTGCGGTAGTCCAGATTGACAGTTCCTATCGTCGCAACTTTGTCGTCTGATACAAAGCTCTTTGCATGAACGAAGCCGGGAGTATACTCATAAATCTTGATGCCGCCAGTCAGCAACACCTGATAAAAGCTCCGAGACATACGGAAAATCAGCTTCTTATCAGGGATGCCGGGCATAATGATCCGCACGTCTACACCACGTTGAGCAGCGGAAATCATTGCATCCATCAAGTCATCGCCAAGCATAAGATACGGTGTAAAAAACCATGCGTAATCCGTGCTTTGAGAAAGCAAGTCAATAAAGAGCTGATTACTGGTAGCTTCATGGTTAAGGGGCGAATCGTAGTAACTAAGCACATAACCATCAAATGTGTGCGGCGGCGCAGGATACCTTTTGGGATATGTGGGCATTGCAAGCTGTCCTGCTTCTTTTTCCAGCGAAAATGCGTTCCAAAAGGTCAAGAACATATGGGTAAAATTTTTTACTGGCTCACCAGTAATCCGAAAGCCTGTGTCCTTCCAGTGTCCATAGGGATGTTCCAAATTGATATACCGATCTGATAAGTTGATACCTCCGCTATAAGCAACTTCGTTGTCAATAATCAGCATTTTGCGATGATCGCGATAGTTTGCAGTTCCTTTTAAGGCAAGGAAAGGATTAAAAGGAATACATGGAATGCCTTTCTTTTTCAGTTCACGGACATTACTGAAATTGAACGAAGAAATACTGCCAAGATCATCGTATATCACACGTACATCAACGCCCTGCTCCATTTTTATTTCCAGTTCGTTCACGATTGCGTCCCACATATGCCCCGGCTCAATAATGAAGTATTCTACGTAAATCGAGTTTCTTGCATTTTTCAAATCGGCAAGCATATCAGGGAACATATTATCGCCCAACGGATAGTAACGAACCTGCTCAACTGCACACATCGGATATTGCGTTTTTTCTTCCAGCCACCGCACTGTTTGCCCCATGCGTTTTTCGCCGTCAAAGGGCGCTTCTTTTATTGGAAGAGGCTGCGGATTGCAACTCTTTTGAACTTGCTGCAAGCGCCTTTTTAGAGGGCGGGCCGTCCGTTTATTTCCAAAGAGCAGATATAGTAACGCTCCTACCAAAGGTAGTGACAGAATAACCAGCAGCCAAAGCAATTTATAAGCGGTTTCATCTCTCTTTATAATAATAAATACCACCAAGAAAAACGCTGCAACGGAAAGCAGTGACACAATAATCGGTGCGTAAGGGGTCAGCCATTTCATCAACAGCAAAAGCCAGAGCGATTGTAAAGCCACCGCTGGAATAATTGTTAGAATGCGTCGAATGATTTTTCCCATATGTTTACCCCCCTCTATGTTATTTCTCCTCCGAAGATGCTTCCCAATCGCAAACTATTTGTGCCATTTCCTGTGGGGTTTCTTTATAGCCTCGTAATACCCACGCATTCATAAGCCCAAACAATCCATATGTAATAAATTGGATAAAGTAGTGCGTTTTGGCATCGGCATTAGCGACAATGGATGCCGCTTCTTGTAAATAGAAGTTTAGAATCACATATTGGCGATCAGCTGAGTAGAGCAGATCACAAATAGGACGAGTGGAAAGGCAAAATTCAAAAAACAGCCTGATGCCGTCATAACTACCAGTGGCGAAGTTGGTAGCACCGTGTTCGTCGGAAAAGCGCTTCCACAGACATGTGATTTTGAAAGACAGAACTTCATCTTTACTTTTGAAATAACGGAAATAAGTGGAGCGACCTACATCTGCCTTGGCAGTCATCTCCTCAATACTGATTTTTTCAATGGGTTTTTCTTTCATTAGTTCCAGCAACGCTGTACCCATACATTCTTTCAGATAGTCTGTTGTAGCCGTTGTCCTTCGCATAAGAAACGTCTCCTTTAATTGCGTATCATTGAAACAAGGATTGTCATTTGTTCCACTTTCGCTCGGACTATTGACAACGCCTGCTTCTGTGATATTCTAGCATCTATGATACTATCGTTTCATTTATGCTATCATTTGTTATTTGCCCTGTCAAGCTAAAATGCGAGTACGACGAGCAGAAAGGAAAACTATGGGTACGATTTTTTCCCGTGTAAAACTCAGCGGAAAGCATGTGGCCGCCCTCTTGGCGCTGATGCTGCTCTCCGCTGTGACAGCCATGCTGCTGCCTACTGCCCTGGCCAGTATGATTGACATCGGAGTGGCCGGAGAAAACCGAAACACCATCCTAATCATTGCGGCGGTGATGGCAACCCTGGCCATTCTGGGCTGTCTTTTCAACATGGCAGCCACGGTGCTGTCCGCCAAGGTGTCCACTAAATTTGCCGCTGATTTGCGGCGTGAGATATTCCATCAGGTGCAAGATTTTTCCGCCGCTGAAATGGAGCGGTTTGGCACCGCTAGTCTAGTGACCCGCAGTACCTCCGATGTGACCAACATCCAAATGTTTCTCTCATTGCTGTTGCGGCTGGGGGTGACTGCACCGCTGATGGCGGTGGCTGGGCTGGTACTCTCTTCTCTGACCGGCGGCGAACTCAGTTCCGTGCTGAGCTTGGCCATTCCCGCCCTCATCATTGGCGTAGGTGTCATTCTGATTTTTGTTTCCCGCTACTCGGTGACCCTGCGGCAGCGGATTGACCGACTGAACAAGATCTTTCTGGAAACACTGGAGGGGGTACGGGTGATTCGGGCTTTCAATCGGCAAGGGAAAGAAATGGAAAGGTTTTCCCAAGCCAATGGCGAACTGGCCTCCATGACCATTCTCTCTGGGCGGGTGACCGCACTGCTGATGCCGGTGATTCAGGTGATCTTTGGTGTGACTACAGCAGCGGTCATGGGCATGGGTTCCTGGTATGTGTCCGCCGGGGAGATGGCAGTGGGTGACCTGGTGGCCAACAGCCAGTATATCAGCATGATCCTTGCCGCTATCATGATGCTGGCATTGGTCATTATGCTCTTTCCTGTGTCCTATGCCTGCGCTAAGCGCATCGCAGAAGTGCTGAATACCGAGAGTTCCATCAAGGACGGCAGATACAGTGCCGCCTTGCGCAAAGGCCGCGCCTGTGTGGCCTTTGACCATGTGACCTTTACCTATCCTGGGGCGGACGAACCAGTGCTGAAGGATGTTAGCTTCGAGTGCCGGGCCGGGGAGGTCACCGCCATTATCGGGCGCACCGGTTGCGGCAAGTCCAGCATCCTCAAGTTGATCCCGCGGCTTTACGACGCCACGGTAGGCCATGTCTATGTGGACGATATGAATGTAAAACAATATAAATTGAACGAGCTGCGGGATCTGATCGGCTATATCCCCCAGAAGAATGTACTCTTTTCCGGAGACGTGGCCTCCAACCTGCGCTTTGGAGATCAGGACAGCAGTGAGGAACAGTGGCGGCAAGCGGCCTACATCGCCTGCGCCGACGAGTTCATCGAACAGAAGCCGGACGGCTACCACGCCGAAATCGCTCAAGGCGGCACCAATTTGTCCGGCGGCCAGCGCCAACGCATGGCTATTGCTCGGGCTGTCGTAAAAAAACCAGAAATCTACCTGTTTGATGACAGCTTTTCCGCCTTGGATGTGAAAACAGATAAAACACTCCGCATGCGCCTGCGGGAGAGCATGGGGGATTCCACCATGCTCATTGTGGCTCAGCGGGTGGGTTCTATCCTGGATGCTGACCGTATCTTGGTGATGGAGGACGGACAGATCGTGGGGAGAGGCAAGCACCGGGAACTGCTACATACATGTCCGCTCTACCGGGAGATTGCTGAATTGCAGCTGGGAGAGGAGGAAGTGAAACATGAACTGGAATGCGTTTAAACGGCTGTTCCACTATCTGGGACGGTACAAGCTCCGCCTGATTCTAGTGATGATCGCCGCTGTCCTGAGTACCCTGTTTACCGTTTTGACCCCAGCGGTGACGGGCGGCATCACCTCGGAACTGTACGATGGCGTGGCAAGCGGCTCCTTCGACTGGGAAACGATCGTCTGGCTGCTCGTGACGCTGATAGCCCTTTATCTTGTGGCCCAGCTTTTCGCCATTCTCCAAAGCTTCAGCATGACTAAGCTGACCGCCTGCGTTATAGAGACTCTGCGGGGTGATATTGACCGGAAGATGCACCACCTGAAGCTGGACTATTACGACTCTCATACCCAGGGGGAAATCCTCAGCACCATCACCAACGATGTGGACACGGTGAACAACGCCCTGAGCCAGAACCTGACCCAAATCGTCACCCAGGTGGTCACCGCTGTGGGTATCCTGGTGATGATGTTCACAACCAGTCCTATACTGGCGGCCATCGCAGTGGTTATGGTGCCGGTGTCTCTACTGGCCTCTCTAGGCGTTATGAAAACGGGAGCCATACACTACGCCCGGCAGCAGGAACTCCTGGGACAGCTCAACGGCTACATCGAGGAGGTGTACCAAGGGCAGGAGCTGGTGTCGGTGTTCAACTACACGGATCGAGCAAAAGAGGAGTTTGATCGAATCAATGGGGAACTCCAGCGTACCGCTCAGAGTGCCGAGATTGCATCTGGTAAGGTCACTCCAATCACCGACCTGGTAAATAACCTTGGCTACGCTGTCAGCGCCCTGCTGGGATGTCTGTCCGTATTGCGTGGTGAGATGCGGATCGGCGACGTGCAAGCCATGCTCCAGTATACCAAGCAGTTCTCCCAGCCCTTCACCAGCATTGCGGGGATGGCGGGCAGTTTCAGCGCAGCGTCCGCTGCCGCAGGGCGCATTTTCGCTCTGCTGGATGCCTCGGAAGAGACACCAGACCCTGTTCCCGGACTGATCCCTCAGGTCAGCACGGGCGCGGTGGAATTTCGCCATGTGTCCTTCGGTTACTCCCCGGAGCACCAGCTGATGCATGATGTGAACATCACGGTGAAGTCCGGTCAGAAAGTGGCCATCGTGGGCCCCACCGGGGCTGGCAAAACCACCCTCATCAATCTGCTCATGCGGTTCTACGATGTGGACGGCGGTAGTATTTTAGTGGACGGGGTAGACACCAAGGAAATGACCCGCCACGAGCTACGGGATCGCTTTGGCATGGTGCTCCAGGATGCCTGGCTCTTTGAAGGCAGCATCCGGGACAACATAGCTTACGCGCAGGACAATCTGCCGGAGGAAAAAATCATCGCCGCCGCACGATCCGCCAGCGTGGACAGCTTCATCAAGACCCTGCCAGGCGGTTATGATTTTGAACTTTCCACAGGGGCGGAAAATATCTCACAAGGTCAACGCCAACTGCTGACCATCGCCCGAGCGATGGCGTCTGACCCGGAAATCATGATCTTGGACGAGGCCACCAGCAACGTGGACACGCATACGGAGCAGCTTATCCAAAAAGCACTTGCAAAATTGATGCACGGACGTACTTCTTTTGTGATTGCCCATCGGCTTTCTACGATTCGGGATGCTGACATGATCCTTTACATGGAACATGGTGATATTCTTGAGCATGGCAGCCACGAAGAGTTAATGGCACAACATGGAAAATACGAAGCATTGTATATGAGTCAGTTTGCACAGTAATATTACAAACGTTTAATTGGCTGCTTAATTGCCATTTGAGGAGAAACAAAACTACTATCAAATACTGCCCCGTCCGGGGAAAGAAAAAAACCGTTGGACGGGGCAGATGATTTCCTGCGCACATTTAGCTCATTATTCTGTCGGCGGTTTTGATGGACTCAGGGCCGCCGTTTCTTTGCGTTAACACAAACCAATGACGACTTGCAGGGACACGGCAACCGATGGGAGGTTATTTTGCCGTGTCTACTTTACTATTCTATTTCTCCTGTGATCTGCACCAGTCAAAAAAAGTTCGTACCCGCCGTCTGGGTATTCTGGGTATGAATATGAACACAGAAATCATGTGAATAGATTTTATAATTCTTCTACGCCTGTCTGCATTTTGCAGACAGGCGTTTTTTGTCGTTTTCTTGGGTTTTGTGTCGGCTGTCGATCACCTCCTGTATCTATCCCTTGCAACGCAATGATGAAATAGGAGGTGCAGCGCATGGATTCTTCCTAAAGAATTTTTTCAAAAATTTTTCTGCGCGTTTGCCAAAACGCATGATGCAGACCGTTTTAGTGGCGAAAGGGGAAGAAAACCGTATCACCCGCCTTTGCGGACGCGAAGGGAGGTGAATACATGAAAGGGCGCATATAATCTTGGGCGCATCAATGCGGAACACGCAAAGTTGGCGGCATTCTATCCAAGGCAAGAGGAGCGAAACCCAGCAACAAAGTACTTAGGTTTGCAGTTAAAGCTATTTTGGTGGCTTGAGGTTAATGGTGGACTCAGCACACAAGAGAAAGTAGATACCCTATATGACATGATAACAGCAAAAAGCGAATTGACAGGCACAGACTACGAAAGCATAGCCAACCGTGAATTGACACTCAACACGAAAGGCTGCTTTCCCAATAAGGTATAACAAAGAAGAAACGGTTAAATATCTCGTTTGGGGACTCTTTGGATCATCAATCTCATCAATTATTTCTATTATCTTTAAAAAAGCGTCATGAACTATATCCTCAGAATCCCGTGTATCTCCCAGCACGCTATTTGCCGTATAGAACATCAGGCCTTTGTACCGCTCATATATGACCTCAAATTTTAGTTTCCCCTCCGGAGAGTCGATTATAGCTAGATATATGAACATAGAACGATCTCCCTTTATTTTCACCATAAAACATAATCCTGCTATTTTGTTTACTATATCCAATTGTTCATTTTGGGGTACTGAGTTTCAAAATATCGCAAACAGCTGCGGAACACTTTGATATGCTCCCAATAAGACAGACAAGGAAATCACAGCGGAGAGAGCACAGATGAGAAAGCGGAAAGAGCTTGCATCGGAAGAAAAGGTCTCGCTGGTGGAGGAATACCTTGCAGGACGGCTACGGATGCGGGAGGCAGCGCGGGAGGCAAGGTTAGGCCATTCCACCATGGAAAACTGGATCAGCCGGTATCGTTCCGAGGGTGCTTCCGGGCTGCGGGAAAATGGAAACCAGGCCAAGTGTCAGTACAGTTGGGGAGTAAAGCGCAGGGTGGTGGGGGAATATCTGTCGGGCCAGGGCAGTTCTATGTCCATTGCGGAAAAGTATCAACTGTGCTCGGAAAATCGGGTATTGGACTGGGTGAAGGCGTATCATGACAGAACCTCCAGACAAGAGACGGGAGGTTCCGTCATGAGAAAAGATCACACCGTGGAAAAGCGGTTGCGGGCGGTGCCGGCCTGTTTGGATGGC